>Ga0116230_10001157_pt1 | contig 24563 bp, 23 predicted proteins | sample S1TSphfallax_3_FD_88678 | JGI IMG/M metagenome (GOLD analysis project Ga0116230, IMG submission 88678) | Host-associated microbial communities from peat moss isolated from Minnesota, USA - S1T2_Fd - Sphagnum fallax MG | ecosystem: Host-associated > Plants > Peat moss > Unclassified | place... | reverse complement strand
TTCATTAATTAGTCCCCGTTTCGCTAGTGCCAGCCACACTCGAGACCGCCTTTCTCAATGCACTTCCCGCGACCTTGCGGCCGCTCTTGTGTGCGCGGATCTCTGTTATCAAGCTATCAATGGGCGAGCGGAAAAGTAAAACGAGGTTTTCAACAGACTGCCTTTTGAATTCCTTATGAGTTGCGCCGATGCGACGTAATGCTGCAAGCTGGGGCCGCGGACGCTCGATCTACTGGCGACCGGTGCCGCGAAACACACGTCCGAGTGGCGGTTACCTGGCAAGATCCATGGCAGTGATGCGAATACTCTATAAAAAGCGCACTATTTGCGGCGGCGTATGACGCGACGAGGGTTCCGGGGAGGTTACAGATGGGTGCTCTACTATGTTGAAGCCGGCTTGCCTCTTGATTTGTTTAAGTGCCTTTTCCGGCGTGATTTGCGCCGAAGCGACAGATAGTTGCGCGGGGTTGGAGGGTACGGCCCTGTCACTTTGCCGTAATAATCAGCAGACCCTGCAACTGCAGCAGCAGCTGGAACAACAGCTCCAGCAGCAGCAGGAGCGGCAGAACCAGCTGGACAAGCAGCAAAGGGAAGTTCAGCAACAATTGGAAACCATGCGGGCGCAAAACGAGGTCCTCCGCAAGCAACTGGAGCTCGAGGCCGCGAATCGGTCCGTAACGCCCGCGGCGAAGGCCGTGGCTGCCTCGACGCGGAACGCAGACCTCAAGGCTTGGAAGGCCGAGAATCCCTGGTACGGGACAGACTATGCCAGGACTCAATTTGCGACTCGGTATATGAAGAAACTCGAGACGGAACGCCCGGATCTCGCGGGCCGTGAGTTACTCGATGCCGTGTCGACCAAGGTCAACGAGACGTTTGGGACCAAGCAGTAGGCGTGCAATCCGCCTTGACGGGCTCCAGATAGAACCCATACCGAGACAGACACGCCCGCAGGAAACTGAGCCCGCCATGTCCGGAGCGGCGCAACACGGCACGGTGGGACCACCATACGACGGCGGCAGTGCCGACAAAGAATCCCCGATGCGCAATCCGCATCAGAGCGCTTATCCAAGAGCCGCGGTCCGCCTGCAGCGAGAGCAGCAGTTGAGATTCGAACCCTACATGGGCGAGTTCGTCGGCCACGAGGACACGGCACAGCAGCGTCAGTCGTGGGCAGCTCGTGGCTGTTTCGAGCGCGCGGTAGTACACGATGCCGATCAATTCGGCGCTGATCAGTACATATAAGTAAAGCTCCAAACCCGCGAGCCGGCGTACGCGACGAAACCAGCGATCCGTGCGGTCGGTTCGCTTGGGCGCGATCTGGTTGGCCTTCATGTACGCAAGCAGTAGCGCCGCGTGGCTCTGCTCCTCGAGTATCAGCAGTTCGACGATGCGTACCAGTGCGGGCGTGCCCCGCACGCGCGCAAAATCTCGCGTCGCTTTCAGGAGCGAGTGTCCCTCCGATTGTTCGCCAAGCTGGAACGTCGCGAGCGAGCCTGCAATCAGCTCACGCTCGTCGCGCGTCAATGCGCTCGATATGCCGGCTGGCAGACAACGCGCACGTCGTCCGTGGTGTTCGAAGTGGTTGACCCATATCTCGAAATCGACCGTGGCCATGCCGACGTCCCTCTGTTTGTTGACAACGAGTAGGAGTCTGCAAGCCGTTTCGGGCGGTTCAGCGGCGCAATCCGGGCGAATTCTGGCGGCAGTGGAACGTGGGCGCAGGCATCTCTGTTAGGCTAGTCCATCCGCGCCGATGCTTGAGGATGCAGATGACGCGAGCTCAATCCGATCGTTACCAACAGGCGCCGATGGTCTGGCTGTTGGGTGCATCTGCTTTCGCCGCGGCAACCTGGCTGTGCTATCGCCTCAACTGGAATGCAGCCACGACGGCCTGCGTTTACCTGATCATCATCGTCGTGTCCTCCTTGGCCGGAAGCTTTCTCCTAGCGGTGCTGTTTTCACTGGTTGCGGCGGCCTGTCTGGACTACTACTTTACCGAGCCCGTCTTCACGTTTGCGGTGGCCAAAGTGGAGGACCTTTCGGCGCTGACCGCCTTTCTCATCACTTCCGTCGTGATCACCGCCCTGATGCGTCGCCTACGCCTGCTCGCACAGAAACACCGCGAGCAAGCTGAGCTCCTGGATCTCACCCGGGACTCGGTCTTCGTGCGGGATGCGGACGATGTCATCACCTACTGGAACCGGGCCGGGGAGGAGTTGTACGGCTGGAAGCCGGAGGAGGCCGTAGGCAAGCGCGCTCAAGAGCTCCTTAAGACCGTGTTCCCCGCACCGCTTGAGAGGATCGGCGAGACTTTGCAGCGGGACGGCTATTGGGAGGGGGAGCTCGTGCATACCCGTCGCGATGGGACGCAGGTGATTGCGGCGAGTCGTTGGGCCGTTCAGAGGGATCAAATCGGCAAGCATGTGGCGACGCTCGAAACTAACAACGACATTACCGAGCGCAAGCGCACGGAGGAGGCCCTGCGCCGCACGCAGGAGACCTATCTGGCCGAAGCGCAGCAGCTCAGCCGTACAGGAAGTTTTGGCTGGAATCTTGGCACCGGCGCGATCTACTGGTCCGATGAGGGGTACAGGATATTTGGCTTGGACACAGAGCAAAAGCCGAACATGATTGCGATGTTGAGCCGCGTGCATCCGGACGACCTCCCTCGGGTGCAAGAGGTCATCCGGCGTGCCGAATTGACCCTGCAAGACTTTGACGTGGAATATCGCCTGCAGTTTCCCGACGAGACCGTCAAGTATTTACACCTTGTCGCAAAACGCATGGCAAGTGCTGCCGGCGGCGTCGATTTCGTCGGCGCCGTCATGGATATCTCCGCGATCCGCGTTGCGCAGCTGGAACTGAATGAGACTCGGAGCCAGCTTGCTCATGTCATGCGTGTAAACAGCCTCGGGGAGCTGACCGCATCCATCGCGCACGAGGTCAATCAGTCCCTGGGCGCCGTGGTCGCGAATGCCGAGGCCTCCCTAAGCTGGCTCGACCGCGATCCTGCGGATCTCGAGGAGGCGCGGGTTGCGGTCGAACGCATCGTCAGAGACGGTCATCGCGCAGGCGAGGTCATTCGGCGCGTCAGAGCGCTCGCGAAGAAGGCGGATGTGCAGATGGCGCCTATCAGCATCAATGAGATCGTCGACGAGGCGGTGGGTCTCGTGCAGCATGAGGCGCTTCGTTACAAGGTTGCCTTGCGTTTGTCGCGGGCAGCCGATCTGCCCGAACTTCGCGGTGACCGAATTCAGTTGCAGCAAGTGCTGATCAATTTGATGATCAATGGTATGGAAGCCATGCAATCGATCCAGGGGCGTGCGCGCGAACTGCTGATTCGCTCGGAGCGAGACGGTGTGGATCGCGTGCAGGTGTCGGTCGTGGACTGTGGCACTGGACTTTCCGCGGTCGGCGTTGAGCGCATCTTCGATGCGTTCTACACGACGAAATCGGCGGGTATGGGGATGGGTCTGTCCATCTGTCGATCGATCATTCAAGCGCACGGAGGAAGAATCACGGCCACGTCCAATCAGCCGTACGGGACCATCATGCAATTCACGCTACCCGTGCCCCCGCCGGAAGCCTCTTGACCACGCGCTCGACACGGACCACCGAAGCGGTGGCCGCTTTGGAACCAGTCGTGCTAGTTGTCGACGATGACGCTCCCATGCGTGAGGCTCTGCAGAGTCTCTTTCGCTCTGTCGGTTTGCAGGTCGTGTTATTCGAATCGACGGCGGATCTGACGCGCGCCAAGCTTCCTAACGCGGCAAGCTGCCTCGTTCTCGACGTGCGCTTGCCGGGCGTCGGTGGACTCGAGTTTCAAACAATTCTGGCCGCTGCCGGGATCGAGATTCCAATCATCTTCATGACAGGCCATGGCGATATTCCGATGTCGGTGCAGGCGATGAAGGCGGGCGCCGTCGATTTCTTGACGAAACCATTTCGTCAACAGGACATGATTCACGCGGTCAACAAGGCGCTAGCCGCCGATCGCAAGCGGCGCGACCAAGTCGCCACGGTGGCAGGCTTGCGCGCGCTTTATGAGTCTCTGACGGCGCGCGAGCGCGACGTGATGGCGCAGGTTGCACTGGGCTCGCGCAACAAACGCATTGCCGCGGATCTCGGCATCAGCGAAGTCACCGTGAAGGTGCATCGGGTGAACGTCATGCGAAAAATGAAGGCGGCGTCGCTCGCCGATCTCGTGCGAGTAGCCGATCTTCTGGGTGTCAGCGGCGTCAATCGATCAGAAACTAAACCTTAGTATATGGTTACCGATACCCCTCCTTGGCGCGGGTCACCGACGTGCCAAGCTATAATTGGCCGCAATGAAAGGTTCTCCCAAACCTGGAGCGACGCGGATCGCCGTCGTTGACGACGACGCATCCATCCGACTGGCGACAGATAGCCTGCTCAGATCGCGCGGCTATGCCGTCGACGCGTACGCGTCGGCCGAAGAGTTTCTGGAATCCGGTCATGCAGAACGGGCTTCCTGCGTGATCACCGACGTCCGGATGCCGGTCATGGGCGGTGTACAGCTCCAAAGCGAACTGCGCGCCCGGGGATTCAAGGTGCCGTTCATCTTCATCACGGCGTTTCCCGAAGAGGCGACCTGCGTTCGCGCGATCCGCGACGGCGCGACCTGTTTCCTCACGAAGCCGTTCGAGGCACCGCAGTTGGTGGGTTGCATCGAGCAAGCCTTGCGCGCAGGACGCGAGGCAGCCGGCGTCTGAGCGCGCGAAAGTTCCACGGCGCGCGCCGTGCGGTGCGCTCGGACGGTGACGCATGGACCAACCCTAAACCAAAGTATCGCAACGGCATACGAACGCGAGACCTTGTGCAACTTGCGTAGAATAGACAGTGGCGTCTGGCGCAGCCTAAGGTTCGAGTCGGCCCCGGTTGTTTAACTGGTTACTCTTTGATCCACGGGTTGCTCGGCGCATTTAGAAGTAGGGAATATCGTGTGAATACTGTATCCACGACTGGAGTCCAGTCATCGCCAAGCCGATCGACAGGCCAGGGTTCTTGCGTACCGGTCGTGTTTGTCGTTGATGACGAACTGTCGGTACGCGAATCGCTGCAAGGGCTGTTTCGCGCTTACGGATGGCAGGCGCATACGTTTGCGACAGCGGGCGAATTTCTTTCGCGTCCGAGGGCGTCATGTCCCAGCTGCTTGGTCTTGGACATCACGCTCCCCGATTTAACAGGTCTCGAATTACAGAGGTTGCTTGCCGCGGACCGCGCGGACATGCCGATCATATTCATCACGGGCCATCGCGATGTGCCGATGACGGTGCAGGCCATGAAGGCGGGTGCCGTCGAGTTCCTGACCAAGCCATTCTCAGCCGAAGTCCTATTGAGCGCGGTTCGAAGTGCGATCGAGCAGAGCTGTGTGAAACAGGGGCAGGAAGCCCACCTAACGATGCTCCGGCGTCGCTACGCGTCGCTCTCGCCCAGGGAGAGGGAGGTCATGAGGCTCGTCGTTCGCGGCAGACTCAACAAGCTGGTGGCGGCCGAGCTCGGTATCAGCGAAATCACGGTCAAGTCGCATCGAGGCGGGGCGATGCGCAAGATGCAGGCGCGCTCCTTTGCCGAGCTGGTCCGAATCGCAGATGCGCTGGGCATCGAGTGCGACTCCCTTCACGAAGCCGGAGGCCGCGCCTAGCGGCCTATGCGAAGTCCTCCGGAGGCCGGCTGTCTACCCTTTGATACCATCGTGCAATATGGCTCGACGCCCCGATCTGTTCTGATGTAACCCTCGTACATTGGTTCGAATTCGGCTCGGTGCGGAGGGACGTATGAAGGTGATCGCGTATTGGCTGGCTGTTCTTGGTTTGACAGGTGGCATGGTCTTCACGCGTCTACCGCCGGCGCATGCAGGTGGTGCAAGCGACCCGGTTTTCGACGTCAAGCTGCCAGCCGGTTACCGCGATTGGCGACTGATTTCGGTGGCACACGAGGAAGGCGATCTCAACGATCTACGCGCCGTCTTGGGGAATGACATCGCGATCAAGGCCTACCGCGACGGGACGCTTCCGTTTCCGGATGGTGCAATCATTGCGCGGCTTGCGTGGAAATACGTCTCGTCCGAGGAAAACAACAAAGCCTTCGGACGGTCCCAATCCTTCGTGACGGGGGCGCCCACGAACGTACAGTTCATGGTCAAGGACGCGAAGAAATACATCGCGACCGGCGGCTGGGGCTTCGCACAATTCAACGACGGCAAACCGCTCGATGTCGCGCGACTTGCTGCCTGTTATGCCTGCCACGTACCGGTCGAAGAGCGCGACTTCGTGTTCACAAAATACGCTCCATGATGCCCAACCTGCCGGCCCCTCGTGACCGTGAACCGAACCCGCAATGCCGAAGGCCTCAGGACTTCTTGCGCCCCAAACGCGTGCGGCTCGGCGCGCTTGCAGGGGCGGCTTGGCCACGTGGCAGGCGCGGTTTGCGGGAGGTACCGCTTTCGGCGACCAAGAGCGCCAGGAACGCCGTCGCCGCAGCGGATAGGCGCTTGTCGTAACGGTGCACGGCATACCAGCGTCGCACGATCGGAAATCCCTCCACGGGGAGCATCACGAGACGCTTGGTTTCCAGTTCCAGTTCAATGGTCTGCTGCGAGATGAGTGCGAGACCGAGGCCGGCCTGGACGGCCAGCTTGATCGCCTCGTTGGTGTTGAATTCGCAGCCCGCCGAGTACTCGATCTGCGCCTGGGCGAAGTGCCGGTCGATCATGGCGCGCGTGCCCGAGCCCGGTTCGCGCAACACGAACGTCTCTTTGGCCAACTGCTTGAAGGGGATCGCGCTCAGTTGCGCGAGAGGGTGTGTCGGCGCCGCAATGATGACCAGGGGATTGTCCTTGATGGGCACCGCGACCAACTCTGCGTTGAGGGGGGGTTCGCCCGTGATGGCGAGGTCGGTGCGATTGTCCGCGAGCGCTGCAAGCACCGCCTCCCGATTCGCGACCTGGAGGCTGATGCGCATGCCGGGATGGCGCTCGTTCAGCATGGCGATCACGGGGGGCAGAAAATAATTGGCGGTGGAGACGACGGCGACTCCGAGGAACCCACGTTGCAAGCCGCGAAATCCGTCCATCGCCGTCTTGAGTTCATTGGTTTGCGCCTCGATGCGTTGGGCGTGCGCTCGCAGCTCAATCCCGGCTTCCGTGAGGAACAGCCGCTTGCCGATCTGCTCCAAGAGCGGCAGGCCGACCTGCTGCTCCAGCTGCTTGACTTGCATGGATACGGCAGGCTGAGTCAGATGCAACTCTTTGGCGGCACGCGAGATGGAGCTAAAGCGTGCGACTGCTTCGAAGATGCGTAATTGTCTCAAGGTGATGTGCATATTTGGTCAACGTGGGGATCGCATGAATTGATCATGTATAAGATCCCCTTATGATAACAACACAAGCTTTGAATTGTTGTGCGTGCCCGCCCGACCTATCTTCTGCCTCCACCGAAGCGCAGGAGACAAAGCGTGGCAGACAAGAGTTATACGGCTGGTGTCAAGGACTATCGGAAGACCTACTGGACTCCTGATTACGTTCCACTCGATACGGACCTTTTGGCCGTATTCAAAATCGTCGCCCAAGCGGGCGTGCCGCGCGAAGAGGCGGCGGCGGCCGTAGCCGCGGAATCTTCCACGGGTACCTGGACAACGGTCTGGACCGATCTGCTCACCGATCTCGACTACTACAAAGGTCGCGCTTATCGCATCGAAGCCGTTCCCGGCGATCCGAACGCGTTTTTTGCATTTATCGCTTATCCTCTCGACCTCTTCGAGGAAGGCTCGGTCGTCAACGTATTGACGTCTCTGGTGGGCAACGTGTTCGGCTTCAAGGCCGTGCGAAGTCTGCGTCTCGAGGACCTGCGCTTCCCGCTCGCCTACGTCAAGACCTGCGGTGGCCCCCCGAACGGAATTCAGATGGAGCGTGACCGCCTCAACAAGTACGGCCGTGCTCTGCTGGGCTGCACCATCAAGCCGAAGCTCGGACTGTCGGCCAAGAACTACGGGCGCGCTGTGTACGAGTGCTTGCGCGGCGGCCTCGATTTCACCAAGGACGACGAGAACATCAACAGCCAGCCCTTTATGCGCTGGCAGCATCGCTTCGAGTTCGTCATGGAAGCGGTTCAGAAGGCCGAACAAGAGACCGGCGAGCGCAAGGGCCATTACTTGAATTGCACGGCGCCGACGCCGGAAGAGATGTACAAGCGTGCCGAATTTGCCAAGCAGCTCGGCGCTCCGATCATCATGCACGACTTCTTGACCGCCGGCTTTACCGCCAATACGGGTCTTGCAAACTGGTGCCGTGAAAACGGCATGCTGTTGCACATCCACCGCGCCATGCATGCGGTCCTCGACCGAAATCCGTACCATGGCATCCATTTCCGAGTGTTGACCAAGTGTCTGCGCCTCTCCGGCGGCGACCATCTGCACTCCGGCACGGTCGTCGGCAAACTGGAAGGCGATCGTGAGGCCACCATCGGCTGGGTGGACATCATGCGCGAACCGTTCATTCCGGAAAACCGCTCGCGCGGCATTTTCTTCGACCAGGACTGGGGCTCGATGCCGGGCGTCATGCCGGTGGCCTCGGGCGGTATCCACGTCTGGCACATGCCGGCACTGACCGCGATCTTCGGCGACGACGCCTGCTTCCAATTCGGCGGCGGCACGCTGGGCCACCCCTGGGGTAATGCGGCCGGTGCGCACGCGAATCGCGTCGCACTCGAGGCATGTGTCGAGGCGCGCAACCAGGGTCGTCAGGTCGAGCGCGAAGGCCGCGAGATCTTGACTGAGGCTGCGAACCACTCGCCTGAGCTCAAGATTGCGATGGAGACCTGGAAGGAAATCAAGTTCGAATTCGACGTCGTCGACAAACTCGCGTCGTAAATCGCACTTAGATTCCAGATCCATTGATTAATCGATCCATCGACAACGCAGACCGTACACCGGCACACGCACACGCACACGGAGTTAAGCAAAATGCCCGAGATCCAGGCTTATAAGACGACGGAACGGCGCGGCGAGACCTTCTCGTATCTGCCGCCGATGACCCCTGACCGCTTGCGGCAACAAATCGCGTATATGATCGCTCAGGGTTGGAACCCTGCGGTCGAGCACACGGAGCCGGAGCGATCATTCTCCAGTTTCTGGTATTTGTGGAAGCTGCCGTTCTTTGGTGAGCGTTCGATTGAGCGCATCCTCACCGAACTGGAAGCCTGCCATCGCGCGAATCCTGGTCATCATGTGCGCTTGTTGGCCTATGACAACTACACCCAATCGCAGGGTACGGCGTTCATCGTCTACCGCGCCGGCACGCGCTAAGCCGGTCTCCGGAGCGGTTTCATGTCAGCTAATCCCGTAGCGAATTCCTTGGCTTCGATCGCCGGCGGTGGACGCGAGGCCGCGATCGCGCGGCGGCGTGCGCTCTCCGCGGGCAAGTCGGCGCTGCCTCCGGCAACAGAGCGTGTCCGCAACGGCGAACGGTCGGCAGTCGTACCCGCGGACGTCAGTGCTGCGGCACCGATCACACCGTCGGTCTCTGCACCGGTTGTTCGAGCAACGGCGCCGGCGCCTGCCGCGCCCGCGCCCACCTCTGGGTCATCCCCCGGATTTCAGCGTGAAGGGCTCTCTTGTCGCGAACTGGGTCGCGTGCGACGGGCCTGGTTCAGTCGGCATGGCCGCGGCGATCAGCCGCCGACCCCGCCGACCCGCCCGCTGCGGCCGGAACCGCCGGCACTGTCGGGCCCAGGGGCGGCGCTCTCTTCGCAGCCGCGCCAGGTCATCACGCGGTCCCGCTTGGGCACCGGGTCGCAAGTCACCGGAACCGACGCGGGCGCGGGCATGCCCGTATCGGGAACTCTTTCGATCAACGACGAGCGCACACCGAGCGCCGCCAACCGCGGACCCAAGGTCGGCCTCGCGCGCACTGCCGGCGGGGGCATCGTCTCGGGTTCCATGGTGCGCAGTCGGATTGCCGTGACCGGCGACGAAGCGGGTAACCATCTGAATATCACCGGCGAAGCGGACGGGAGCCTCGCAGACGATTTGACCGAACGTCCGGAGCAGGGCGGCTTCGCGGCGAGCCAATTTCAACGCCAGGTCGAGCCGCATGGGCATAGCGTATTTGGCAGCAATCTCGGGCGTAACGCCGGCCGCGTCGGCTCGCGCGACCGCGAGCGGCAACTAGCCCTGGAATCCACGGAGAGTGGGCTTGCGATCACGGGGTCGGCAGTGGGCCGCACCTCGCGCGTGACCGGAGACGAAGACGGCGCCTGTTTGTTTGTGACAGGGGATCAATATATGACCCCGGCGCGCGCGCAAGCCGAGTGCGGCGGCAGAGGCGGCGGCACTGCACCCATGGCGCAACTCGGCAGCGCGCGGCGCGACCCTGCGTCCGGCGGCAAGGTGGTCGTTGCCGAAACGCTGGGCAAGCAGCGCATCACGGGTGTGAACATCGGCGTCGATTCGCGTGTGACCGGCGATTCGCCTGGCCAGTATTCAGGCATCACGGGGACCGCCTATCAAGGGGCACCTGCGACGGGCAGTACGGGTGGGCCGGTTCGTGCGGGCGGCAAGGATTCCGCCGACAATAGTTCCAGCAGCGATCCCTTGGCCGTTATCGATCGCCAGTTTTCGGTGCGCTCCCCGCAGCGACAGGCGTATTTGAAGCGCGAAAGCGGCAATGAGGCACAAGCGCCGGACAGCGGCGAGCGCATCACGGGATCTTTCGCCGTCAGTCTCAAGCGCGTGACCGGCAATCTCGAGTTCGGTTTCAAATCGCGGCGCGGTTCCGACTCCGACGGGAAACCCGCGCGCCTCGCCTTGACCGGTGAAGGACGCAGCGACGGTCGGTCCATCTCGGGCAATAGCTGGACCGCGCAAACCAACGTCACGGGCACCGAGGGATTCACGTCGAGCGAACGCAATCCGAGTGAGCGCCAGGGCAAACCCCAAGCCTTTTCGGGTGCGCAGCGCTTCAAGACGCTCGCGGTCAAGGAAGATCGTAAACAGTTGGTCACGGGCATGTTCGGTTGGTCGGGCAAGACGGCCGCCAAGGTCACCTTGTCCGGAGGCGCGCAGGGATGAGGACCAACGTCCGTCCTGCAGCGCGAGCCGGCTCGAGCCCGAGCGTGGGCGCGAGCGCATTCCAGACCAGGAATTCGCATTTGCGCGCGGCCGGTCTCGCCACGCGTTTGCAGGGCCGTCGCGTAACGGCGCCGACGGTCGGCCAACGGACGCTGGCTCCCGCGTCGAGTTTGGCTGCCGGCCATCCGCTCGCCGAGCAGGCAATCAGCGACGCGCTTGGACGCCGCGCGCACGAGATCGATGCGGCGTTCCAGTTGATCGAATCGGAATTGCGGGCACTCGCGCCCCGCCAGTTCGAGCCGAATTTTCCCGCCGAGGCGCAGGCGCGGCTGCGCGCGGCGCTTGGCTTCGAGCTGCCGCTGGAGGAGCTGGCCGCGACCTGGTCCAAGCCGCTCGATGTACGTCGTCTCTACGCACAGAGTGTGCTCGGCACGTTTTGCCGCCTGATCGAGCGCGAGTTCGACCGCAGCCTCGCAGAACGCAGCGACGGGGACGATGCGCAGTCGCTGATTCGGCGCTTCGGTTTTCACGCGATCGACGTCACGCCCTGTGCGGACGGACGCCTCAGCGGCGTGATCGACTATATTTTGCGCGTTCCGCCTGCGGTCGTCGCGTACCGCAAGTCCTATGCCGGAGCCATGTTCGATGTCGAGGAGTCGCTGCGACATTGGGAGGCCGTCGAACTGCGTCGCTGGCGCGAGGGCAAGCCCAACAGCCCCGACGAGAACACCCGTTACCTGAAAATCGGCGTTTATCATTTCAGCAGCATCGATCCCACCCATGAGGGCTGCGCCGCGCATGGCAGCGATACTACGCGCGCCGGCACAGCGCTTCTGGATCGTCTGCAGCAGTTCGCGGGCGCCGTGCAGCAGACGCACTGCTGCGGTGCGCAGGTCGCGACCTTGCTGATCGGTGTCGACACGGATACGGACGCAATTCGTGTGCATGTGCCGGATGCGGCCGGTGTCATGAGTGTCGAGCGGCGCGTCGATAACCTCGCGCTGTATGAGTCCACGCGCACGCTCGGGCGCGGCGCGGCCAAAGAGGCGATTCGTGCCGCCGTTGCCGATTGCGCCGGCGTCTCGGTAGACGATCCGCAGACCGAAGGCATGCGTTGGCTATGCGCCTATCTGCTCAAGAACAACCTGGGTCAGATCGACGCCGTGCGCTCCTGGCACGGTGGCAACTACTCCGATGCGGGACACACAGAGCAATTGATTGTCGTCGGCGACGCTGTCGACGATGTCCAGCTGCGGAACCTCGCGTTTCAGGCACAGATGGACACGGTCGAAGAGGGCGGTACCGACCTCGATATCGGCGTATCGATTTTGCGCGGTCTACACGAGCCGCGTGGGCTCGCCGTGCCCGTGCTCGTGCACATCCGTTACGACGGGCGTATACCCGGCGCACAGGATCGGGCCGTGCATCGTGCCCACCGCTTGCAGACCGCGATCGCGGCCCGCTATGCGGCGCTGCTCGAAGCCGGACATCTGCTCGTGCGCAGCGTGGTTCGGGCTGCGGGTACATCGAAACTCACTCCGGTCTCGGCCGCGTCTTGCGACGCAGCCTGCGCTTGCCGGCATACGGAGACGCATTAATGAAGATTTGTCAGGTGGAAGGCACCTTGGTGGCCACCGCGCGCATCGGCAGCCTCGAGAACCGTCGGCTGCTCGTCGTCAAAGAACGCGGCAGCAGCGGCAAGCAAGTGGCTGTCGATCCGGTCGGTTGCAAACCCGGCGACTGGGTCATCGCGGTAGGCAGCTCCGCGGCGCGTGATGCCGCCGGCAGCAAGGACTACCCCAGCGATCTGACGATCGTCGGCATCATCGATTATTGGGACGACAGCACCGGCGTGGCGGGAGCGCGATAGCATGCAAATTCACCGCGTCGTCCGCGACCTCGTCACGACCAAACGAAATTTCTGGTTGGCGGCCAAGTCTCTGCGCGTGGTCGAGGACCACAAGGGAAACCTCGAGGTCGCACTCGATCCCATCGGTGCGAAGCCAGGGGACTTTGTCGTCACGATCGGCGTTTCGGCGGCGCGTATCGCAGCCGGCAACCCAAAGATCACGACCGATCTGACCATCGGCGGCATTATCGATCGATGGGACGAAGAGCGCTGGCGCAGTTGATCTGCGCCGGCAGCGGAGTTTTTAATCTTGAGTAAACAGAAGCGAAGGAGTACGAAGATGGCTAATGAGAAATTGGGCATTGCCCTCGGCATGATTGAAACGCGTGGGTTGGTGCCGGCAATCGAGGCTGCGGACGCGATGACCAAGGCTTCCGAAGTTCGGCTCATCGGTCGCCAGTTCGTCGGCGGCGGCTACGTCACTGTGTTGGTGCGCGGCGAAACCGGTGCTGTCAACGCGGCGGTCCGTGCGGGTGCCGATGCCTGCGAACGTGTTGGCGATGGGCTTGCAGCCGCCCACATCATTGCTCGCCCGCACTCGGAAGTAGAGCAGATTCTGCCTCTGCAGGCGGACGGCATCGATGGGGCACGCAGCTAAGCCATGATGGCTGACATCGAGAAAACCGCCGGGAGCCAAGTGCCCGACACTCTTCCGATACCGGAAGGGTGGCAGTCGGTACGACAGCCGCCCTCGTTGTTTCGACGCTTTCAGTTTGCGTCGTACCGCGATACGCGTGCGTTTCTCGATCGTCTGACGGGACTGTCCGAAGAGACCGGCTTATATCCGGATCTCGGCTTCGGTCCCACGCACGTCAATGTGACGGTCCATGGTTCCGAGGGCAAGGCTCCCGGGAGCGCAGAGATAGAGTTTGCGAGCCGGGCGGCCGGCCTCGCGTTTCCGGTCTGATGCGGAAACGCCGATGCGCCGGTCCCCAATAGACGTCGCAGTCAATATTTTGCGCGATGCGGACGGCCGCATCCTGATGGCCGAGCGTACCGAACGCCAGATTTCGGCTGGCTTTTGGGAGCTTCCGGGCGGCAAGGTCGATCCCGGCGAAACGCCGATCCAGGCGGCGGCTCGGGAACTCGCCGAAGAAATTGGCGTTGAAGCGCTGGTCGTGCGGCCTGGGATCCAGTATGTGCATTCGTTTCGTACGCGCGATGTGCGCCTGTTCTTTTTTCGCGTCGAACGTTGGGCGGGTACTCCGCACGGCCGGGAGGGACAGCGCCTGGCATGGATCGATCCGGCGAGTCCCAACGTTTCACCCATTCTGCCGTCGGCCGATCGCGTCTTGACGGCCCTCGGCTTGCCGCAAATCTATGCGACCGGGGCCAGCGTTCGTGCGGACGGAATAGACGGATTCTTACGGCGAGTTCAGTTTGGATTGCGCCAGGGCTTGCGCTTGATTCAACTGCGCGAACCCGACATGGCCCCGGATCAACGCGTGAATTTCGCGCGCCGCGTGGGCGACTTGGCCCGCGCGCACGGCGCGCGCGTCTTGCTCGTGGGCTCCGCACTCGAGGCGCGCCGCGCGGGACTGGATGCCGTGCATTCCTCCTGCGGTGAACTCAGACGGCTCGCGAGCCGGCCCTCGGTCAAGCTCTGGGTGACTTCTTGTCATCATGCGAATGACCTAAACCGCGCGATGCAGCTCGGCGCGGACGCCGCGGTTCTCTCGCCGGTGCTACCCACCGATGCGCATCCGGATTACGCTCCGCTCGGCTGGGACGGCTTCCAGCGGCTTGCAACCCAGGCCACAATCCCGGTATTTGCGCAGGGCGGGGTGTCCCAGGCCGACCTCGCCAAGGCTCTGGCCGCCGGGGCGGCCGGTATTGCCACAAGCAGCTGGGGCTCGGAACCATAAGATAATCTGAACGTACGAGAATGCGATCTAAATTGTCCCCGGTACCGACCTTGGCTATCGTCGACTGAAGGATTCGCAGCTCGGGGAGGGAAGTGTGTCGTCAACATGGCTGTGGCTCATCGGGTTGGGTCCGATCGCTTTAGGCCTGGTTGGGTTCGCGCCCTCAGTTCCCTCGCCGCGCTCGCTCGAGTGGCGCCTTATCGCGGCCAAGTGCGCCGCGGCCCTCGCTGTGCTGCTCGCGGTTGGCGGCGCCGTCGACGTGATCAGCAACGGGACGCTCAGAACTCCGCTCTTGGGCGTTTCGGGTATCGGCGCGAGTCTCTACCTCGACGCCTTGTCGGCGATGATGTTCTGTCTGGTCGCACTGATCGGGCTCGTGGTCGTGGTATACAGCGACCATTATCTCGATGGCGATCCCGACCAGGAACGCTTCATTCGGCAGCTCTGCCTGACGCTGGCTGCGGTACTGAGCGCCATCATCTCCGGTAATCTGTTGTTGTTCGTGCTCGCCTGGGTGCTCACGAGTCTAGGCTTGCATCGGCTCCTCGTGTTTTATCCGGAACGCCAGGCCGCGGTGCTCGCCGCGCGCAAGGAGTTTCTCGTGAGCCGACTCGGAGATCTCTGTCTGCTCGCTGCAATTGTCCTGCTGTACCAGCACTTCGGAAGTTTGCAATACGAAGCGCTGTTTCCCGCCGCTTCCAGCCTGCATGCGGAGAGCACTCCCCTGTGGCTGCATGCATGCGCCTTGCTTCTGGTCTGCACTGCACTGCTCAAGTCCGCGCAGTTTCCATCGCATGGTTGGTTGATCGAAGTGATGGAGACGCCGACGCCGGTGTCGGCGTTGTTGCACGCAGGAATCATCAACGCAGGCGGCTTTCTCGTGCTGCGGTTTTCGCATGTGATCTCCTTGTCGACGCCCGCCCTCTACGTGCTCGCCATCGTGGGTGGGCTCACCGCCTTGTTCGGTTCGGTAGTGATGTTGTCGCAGACGTCGATCAAGGTCTCGCTCGCGTACTCGACCATCGCGCAAATGGGATTCATGATGCTCGAGTGCGGACTCGGCGCGTTTTCTGCGGCGCTGTTGCACATCCTCGCGCACTCGCTGTACAAGGCCCATGCATTCTTGTCGTCTGGCAGCGTCATCGATATCGCCCGCTCCTCATGGACGCCGAGTCCGGGCGGCAAGCCGCATCCGGCTCGTCTAGCGATCTCGTTCATCGCCGTCATGGTTGTGACGATTGCGACGAGCATGTTTTTCAGCTCGACGATCACGGAAAAGCCGGGTGCCTTTGCGCTCGGCGCAGTCGTCGTACTGGGTCTGATCCTATTGCTCGAAAACGGTATCGACGAACGACCGAGCCCGTATGTGATCGTGCGCACGGCCTTGCTCGCCGTGATCGTCGCCTTGGTCTATTTCAGCTTGCAATTCGGCATGGAGCTGCTCCTGACGGGCTCGGTGCCTCCGACGCAGTCCTTGCGAGGTCCCTTCGATTTCGCGATCGTGCTGATGATCCTGCTCTCGTTCGCGATCGTCACGTTGTTCCAGAGCATTCTGCCCGGGCAATCGAAGGAACTGAGATGGCAGGCGCTCTATGCGCATTTATCCAACGGTCTGTATGTCAATACGCTGGCGAACCGTTGGATACTTCGCTATTGGCCGATTCCGCCAACCGGCCTGCGCAGCGGTGAACGACGGTGAACGACGTGGTGGCCGCACCACCTGCGGCGCCTCATGCCGAGCTTCGGGCAGCCATTACGGCGGCCTGTCGACGCATTGCGCCGCTCTGGCCGCTGAAGTATTTCGTCGCGGTCAATCCGTTTCTCGGGTTCACGCACCGCACATTCCACGCCACCTGCACGACCATGCGGCGCGTCGCACGCATCGATATGTTGATGCCGCGCAGCTTTTACCGTCAGGCGCTCGCCGACGGAGATATCGAGGACCGGGACCTGGCCGCCGCGCTGGCCGCGGCACCGCCCGATTGGCGCGTACCGAGTTCAGTGGCGGCGCTTCGTGAAGCGCTGGTGCAAGACGTGCCGATCAAGACCGGTTCCAGTGCGGTCGTGGCAACGGTCGCGGAAGTGCTCGATACGCTTGCGGCCGGCGACAAGCAAGCATCACGAACAGCCTTCATGGTCGACGAGATTTCGAAGTGGTGCGCAGCTTATTTCGACGAGGGTCAGTCGGTCTGGCGTCTGCCGTCTCGCAGCTTGCGACCTTATGCGGCCTGGCGCGAGTCGATGCGCCATGACCGCAATCCCGAGGTGATGGGAATCAAGGGCTTTCGACGTGCCGTGCGCGAGTTGCCCGAGGATCCCGTCGAGGCGATCGATTTGGTCGTGCGCGAACAGGGCGTCCCAGCGCGCGCCGTCGAGGATTATCTGCATCAGGCCTTGTCCGACATCGGCGGTTGGGCATCCTATGCGCGGTATCTCGGCTGGAACGCCGAACTGCACGGGGCCGAGGACGACACGCTGCTCGAGTTGCTCGCGATACGGGTCGTATGGGGCTATACGCTGTTCCTCGAGTATCGCAACAACCCTGAGTTTCGCGACGCCTGGCGCAGCGCGATGACCGCCGCCGCGACGCCGCCGCAAGATGAGCAGCTCGGCGACGACCCCGACATCGCGATCGATTCGCTCTTGCAGGAGGCCTATGAGGCGGCCTACCAGCGGCGGCTACTCGCGCAAATCGGTCAGAACACGCTCGTGGTTCGTGCGAAATCGGCGGGCCGGCGCAAGCAAGTCCAGGCGGCATTCTGCATCGACACGCGCTCCGAGATCTATCGCCGTGCCTTCGAGTCCGTGTTCACTGATGCCGAGACGATCGGTTTTGCCGGGTTCTTCGGTTATCCGATCGAGTACGTGCAAATCGGTCACGAAACCGGCGGCGCGCAGTGCCCCGTGTTGTTGACGCCGAAGTTCGTGGTTTGCGAGGCCGTCAAGAACGCCTCGATCGAGCAGGAAAACAAGATTCTCGGCCTGCGGCAATTGCGTCGCCGCGCCGCGCGTGCCTGGAAGTCCTTCAAGCTCGCCGCGGTGTCGTCGTTCATCTATGTCGAGACGACCGGTCTGCTGTACGCCTCGAAGATTCTGAGCGACAGCTTGAGTCTCACGCGACCGGTCAAGGATCCGAACATCGACGGGCTCGACACTGCGATTCAAGGCCGCATTGGACCGCGTATCGAAGCCCGTATCGTCGGCGGCCGGCAGACAGGCTTCGACGATGAGCAGAGAGTCGTGCAGGCCGAAGCGGTCCTGCGCGGCATGTCGCTCACCGATGATTTCGCGCGCATCGTGATGCTGGTCGGTCACGGCAGCACGACGGCCAACAATCCCCACGCCTCGGGACTCGATTGCGGTGCCTGCGGTGGTCACACGGGTGAGGCGAATGCGCGGGTCGCGGCGCTAGTGCTCAATGACCCGGCCGTCCGCGTCGCGCTGCGCGGTCGCGGTATTCAGATACCGGACGACACCTGGTTCCTCGGCTGCCTGCACGATACGACGACCGATGAAATCCAGATTTTCGATGCCGATGATGCGCCGGCAACGCACACCGAGGAAATCCGCCGCGTGCGCGGCCGCTTGTCGCGCGCGTCCTCGCTCGCGCGTCTGGAGCGGGCCGTGTTGCTCGGCGTGCCCGAGGGTCCGAAGACGGAGTCGCGCGTGTTGGCGCGCAGCCGCGATTGGTCGCAGGTCCGACCGGAATGGGGACTCGCGGGCAATGCCGCGTTCATCGCCGCGCCGCGCACACGTACGCGCGGCATCGATCTCGGCGGAAGGGCTTTTCTGCACGACTATGACTGGCGCAAGGACGACGGCTATCGCGTGCTCGAACTGATCATGTCCGCGCCGATGGTCGTTGCGAGCTGGATCAATCTGCAGTATTACGGCTCGACCGTGAACAATCGTATTTTTGGCGCGGGCAATAAGGTTCTGCATAACGTGACCGGCACCATCGGTGTGCTCGAGGGCAACGCCGGTGACCTCAAGGTCGGCTTACCCTGGCAGTCGGTCCATGACGGCAAACGTTTCGTGCATGAACCCTTGCGTCTCAACGTCGTCATCGAGGCGCCTTTGGACGCCATCGGCGAGGTGATCGCGCGGCAAGCTGCCGTGCGCGAGCTCGTCGAAAACCGCTGGGTGCATCTATTTGCCTTGTCCGACCGGGGTATCGTCTCGCATCGTTACCGCGGTCAGGGACAATGGGAGGAGCTGCCGACCGAGGTCGCCTAGGCCGGCAACCCGCCGGAATCCGGGCGCCGATCGCGTCTGAAGCCGCTCAGTTCGCCTTGACCCCCTCGACCTGGATGCGCAGCAGCACGTTCTGGTTGAAGCCATATTGCTGGCCATAGTTGACGCCGAAATCCGCGCGATTGAACGAACCCGTGGCATCGGCGCCGCAGACTTGTTTCTTGAGCATCGGATGCTCGATGCATTTGAACGAGTTGATTGTGAGCGTCACCGGTTTGGTTACGCCATGCAGGGTCAAGTTCCCCAGGATCGTCTTCGGCGCACCGTCGTCGAATGCGACGAACTGACCCTTGTACTCCGCCGTCGGGTATTTCACGACGTCGAGCATTTCGGGGCTCGAGACATGTTCGTTGAGCTTATCTTGCGCGAAATCGACGCTGGCCGTATCGATGATCGCATCCACCGAGCCGGTCTTGGCCGCCGTATCGATGACGATTGTGCCGGTGGTTTTCTTGAAGTTGCCGCGCCAGACGGATAAGCCGCCGAAGTGATCGACTTCGAAGGCGGGGTGCGTGTGGTCCGGATCGATGTTGTAGGCGGTCGGTGCCGCAGTGGCTGCAACGGCTGCCAAGAGGCCCGCTGCGCCGATGCTGGTGATCATTGCAAGAGATGAAGTTTTCATGAACGGTTCCTCGAGATGGTCATGTTGGTCTAAGCGATGATGCCGGCGCTGCGCAGCTGACTGCCGATGCGACGGATCTCGGCCTCGCCCGCGGCGAGAGCGGCCTGCGACGTATGTACCGAGTAGTAGCCCAGCACCAGATCGTGCGGGTGTTTGACCGCGGACCCAAGGACGAAGCGCGTCGCCTGTTCGGCGCGAATCGTGACGGAGTGATTCGATTCCTCGAACACGGCCAAGTCGCCGGCCGAGAGCGGCTCAGTCGAGTGCAGTCTCCCCTCAGAGACGGCGAGCCATGCCACAATGTGGCCAGCCGGCGGCTGGTAGGTCCAGGTCTCGCCCGCGGCAAGCTGAACGTCAAGATAGTTGATGCCGTCCGGTGCGGGGATTGCGCTCTGAACCCCGTCGTGCCGACCCAAGATGACCCGCGCAGGTCCCGCCGCCGCGACTTCGTCGGCGGCGAGGTAACGACTGTGACTCGCGGCGTTCTCGAGTTCGGGAGGTAACGCGATCCACAGCTGAAAACCTTTGCCGTGTTCCGTGCCGACGGGAGACCCGGTGTGCCAGACGCCACGGCCGGCGCGCATCCATTCGACACCGCCGGCGTGGAGCGTACCGCGCGCACCCGTGGTTTCCTCGTAGGACGAGGCGCCTTGGTGCAGAACCGTGAGCGTCGCGATCCCGGAATGCGGATGCCAACCGAAACCCGGCGCATCGCCCGCCGGCGCGTCGATGAAATCCAGGAACACGAACGGTTTGATGCGCTCGCCGATATCCGACGGACTCACCAAGCGTGTGATCGGTCCATGGCGGCGACCACGCGTGCGCAGTGCAATCGTGCGCGGCGCGACGGCCGGTTGCAGCAGGGCGCTCACGCGACCAAGGCCGTGATGTTTGCGCGCGCCTTGAGCATGGCCGCTTCGCGGGCTTCCGGTCCGAACGCGAGTCCTTCTGCGCGCACGACCGTGACGTTGGTCAAGCCGATGAATCGCAAGACACCGAGCAGGTAGCTCTCATGGTGCTCGAAGGGCGCCGCGGGGGAGCCTGGCGTGTAGACGTTGCCGCGCGTCGAGGCGATGAAAACCTTCTTCGCGTCCGTCAGCAAGCCCACCGGCCCCTCGGCCGTGTATTGGAAGGTCTTGCCGGCGACGAGCACACGGTCGATCCAGGCTTTCAACTGGCTCGGAATCGTGAAGTTATACATCGGCGCACCGATAACGATGATATCGGCGGCGAGCAGCTCCTCAAGGTAGCTACCGCCCTTCGCCAAATCGGCCTTGAGCGAGGCGTCCTCGACCGCGACGCCTTGCGCAGCCGCCAGATGTGCCGAAGATAAGTGCAAAGCGGCGTCGGCGGCCAAGTCGCGATGGATGATCTGGAGCCCGGGGTGCAGGGCCACCTGTTTGGCGACGATTTCGGCCGTGAGCGCGCGGCTCGCGGAGTGTGACCCGAGAACGCTGGAGTCGATCTGAAGTAGTTGCATGGCGGTCAATTCCTCGTGCTATGAGTCAAGATCAAGAGCTATGCTGCCCGGTCCAGACTCCTATGAATAGCCGTTATATCGCGATATGATCCATCTAATAACCTGATACATCGAGCCGCCAATGCTAGACAATGTGTCGCTAGACCAGCTGCGGGCCTTCATTGCTGCGGTCGACGAGGGCAGCTTTTCGGCGGCGGCGCGTCGGCTGCTCCGTGCGCAGTCAGCCGTCAGCGAACTGATCGGCAACCTCGAAGCACAAATCGGCGTTCAGTTGTTCGATCGCTCCGGACGCTATCCGGTGCTGACACAGGCCGGCGTCTTGCTGTTGGCGGACGCGCGCAGCGTCGTCGCCAATGTCGACCGACTCAAGGCGCGCGCCAAGGGAATCTCCGGCGGACTCGAGTCGGAACTATCCGCGGTCATTGACGTGCTGTTTCCGTTCGAAGCGATCGCTGAGGGCGCGCGTGAATTCCGGGACGAGTTTCCGCGCACGCCCTTGCGGCTCTATGTCGAAGCGCTTGGCGCGGTTTATCAACCGCTGCTCGACGGCCGTTGCAGCCTCGGCATCGCCGGCCCACTGCCGATCGTGCCCGACTCGATGACGGTCGAACGCCTCGTCGGCGTCGCGATGATCATGGTCGCCGCGCGCGATCATCCACTTGCGGCGCACGGCGGAATCATCGCGAAAGAAGAGCTCAGCAAGCACGTGCAACTCGTTTTGACCGATCGCTCCGATAGAACCGCGGGGCGCGAATTCGGCGTGATGTCGCCGCTCACCTGGCGACTCAGCGATCTGTTTGCCAAGCACGCGCTTCTGCTCAAGGGTTTGGGGTGGGGCGGCATGCCCTTGCACGCAGTCAAGCAGGATCTCGACGCCGGCCGACTCGTCAAGCTTGCGATCGAGGACATGCCCGAGGAAGGCTTGATCTTGCCGATGGCCGCGATCTATCTGACCGCAAGACCTCCGGGCCCCGCGGGGCGCTGGCTCATCGAACGCTTGCGTCAGTGTCGAAACCGCGCCCCCGAGATTTCGGTGGCAACCGTCCGAGCTTCGCGCTAGGGTGATTCGTCCGCATCGCGGCACAACCATTCTGGAGAAAACTTAGTGACCTTTGCGTTGCCGGCGTCACAGGCTCATTTGCAATCGCATTTCGTGCCCGGCCGGGGCGCACTTCGCTTCACGGTGCCGGCGGGACAGAACGCGGTGATCGTCGATCTCGAGGGCTTGCAGGGGGCCGTGTTGTTCGTCGCCGAGGGCGAGTTCGCGATAGGCGATGGCGCGGATTTGGCCGCGGAACCCGCGGTTTTCCTGCCGGCATTTGCCGCGGAATTCTGCGATGCTGAGGCGCGCGCAACCGTGGCCGCCGCCTGCGACGCGGGCTTCGAGACGGCGCGGGCCTACCGTGTGTTCATGGGCGATGGGCGCTCCGGACGCCGTGCGATCGTGCGCGCCCACACGGACTTGCGCGGTCTGTTGCTCGCTCCGGGGCATACGATGTCGCCACAGGAGCAAGCCCCGCCGACGATGCTGCAAGTGATCGTCACCGCCGCCGCCGTAGAGCCGCCGCCGCCCTTGGCACCGCCCAAACTCGATGTACATATACCGGCCGCGACGGCTGCGGCGTATCGCGTTGCCGCCGGCGACTATATTCAGATCCTCGATATCTCGGGCAAGCAATGTTCCGACTTCATCGCTTTCGATGCGGCGGCGCTGGCGCGTGGCGAGGAGTGGGGCATCGATGCGACGGTGACGCGCACCTTGATGGGGCAGGCGATTCCGGGACCCGGCTTGCATAGCAAATATTTCGATGGGCGCATGCAACCGTTGGTGGAGGTGGTGCGCGATACGGTCGGCCGGCACGATGCCTTTCTGCTGGCCTGCACGGCCAAATACTATGAAGACATGGGTTATCCCGGTCATGCGAACTGCAGCGACAATTTCAACCGCGTCATCACGCCCTATGGGGTCAGGGCGCGTGCCGGTTGGCCGGCGCTAAATTTTTTCTATAACACGTTTGTGCAGGCCGACGGCACGATCGGCAGCGACGAGCCCTGGTCTCGTCCGGGAGACTATGTTTTGCTGCGCGCCTTGACGGATCTCGTCTGCGCTTCGTCCAGTTGCGCCGATGATATCGATCCGGCCAATGCCTGGCAGCCCACGGACATCCAAGTGCGCGTGTACGCTCAGAGCGCCGCCTTTTCCAGAGGGAATGCGAACCGAATGACTCCCGATGCCGCCCCCGAACTCACACGTGCCAGCGGATTTCATGTGCGAACCTCCGCGCTGACGCGCTCCTTTGTCGATTACAAGGGCTTCTGGACAGCGACCGGTTATGCCGCCAATGGGCCCATCGAAGAATACTGGGCCTGCCGTGAGCGGGCTGCCTGCATCGATCTATCGGCCTTGCGCAAGTTCGAGATCACCGGTCCCGACGCGGAAGCCTTGCTGCAGCTCGCAGTTACCCGCGACATGCGCAGGCTTGCTGTCGGGCAAGTCGTCTATACGGCGCTGTGCTACGAGACCGGCGGCATGATCGATGATGGCACCGTATTTCGCCTGGGCCCGCAGAATTTTCGACTCGTTTGTGGCGACGCCTACTGCGGTGTCTGGCTGCGGCAGCTCGCGGCCGAACGCGGCCTCTCGGCTTGGTGTCGCTCATCGACCGATCAATTGAACAACCTCGCGGTGCAAGGCCCTCGGTCACGCGACATCCTGGCCGAGATCGTTAGCACAGCAGCGCATCAGCCGACGCTCGCGGAACTAGGATGGTTTCGTTTCACGATTGGCCGCATTGCCGGCGCGGCGGTCGTGGTATCGCGGACCGGGTATTCGGGCGAGTTGGGCTATGAGATCTGGTGCCATCCAGATAGTGCGCCCACTGTTTGGGATGCGGTCTGGGAGGCAGGCCAGCCGCATGGGCTCGCGCCCTTAGGCATGGCTGCGCTCGATGTGCTGCGCATCGAGGCCGGGCTCGTGTTCGCGGGCGCGGAGTTCTGCGATCAAACGGATCCCTTCGAGGCCGGCATCGGCTTTACGGTTGCCGCGAGCAAGCCGGACCCCTTCATCGGCGATCGGGCGCTCGCGCGCCGACGTGCCCATCCGCAACGCGCTCTGGTCGGCCTGACGATCGACAGCCAGGACTCGGTCGCGCATGGCGATCCGGTCTTTGCGGGCCGCACACGCGTCGGCACGGTGACGAGCGCGGCCAAGTCCCCGATGTTGCGCGCGCAGATCGCGCTCGCGCGCCTGGACATCGGCAACACGACACTCGGGCTCGCGCTCGAGATCGGCAAGCTCGACGGTCACCGGAAGCGCCTCCCGGCGACGCTGACCCGCTTCCC
>Ga0116230_10001154_pt1 | contig 24631 bp, 24 predicted proteins | sample S1TSphfallax_3_FD_88678 | JGI IMG/M metagenome (GOLD analysis project Ga0116230, IMG submission 88678) | Host-associated microbial communities from peat moss isolated from Minnesota, USA - S1T2_Fd - Sphagnum fallax MG | ecosystem: Host-associated > Plants > Peat moss > Unclassified | place... | reverse complement strand
GTGAGGGAATTCCGCCGTGGCTAGGGGCGAGACGATCGCCGGCCTGGACATCGGCACGACGAAGACGTGCGCGGTTATTGCTGCCGCGGGTCCGGACGGCCTCGAGATCATCGGCATCGGCGAGGCACCCTCCACGGGGATGCGCAAGGGCGTCGTGACGGATCTCGAGGAGACGGTCAAGTCGATCGAGGCCGCGACCGAAAAAGCCGAGCGCATGGCCGGCGTGCACGTCTCGCACGTCTATGTCGGCGTCACGGGCGATCACGTCGCCTCGACGAACAATCGCGCCGTCGTCGCCGTCTCCGGTGACGAGCGCGAAGTCATCGCGGCCGACGTCAAGCGCGTCGTCGACGCCTCGAAAATCATCAACCTCGCGACCGATCGCCAGATCATTCACGCGCTGCCGCGCCACTATACGGTCGACGGCCAAGACGGCGTGACGGATCCGGTCGGCATGTCGGGCGGCCGGCTCGAAGTCGACACGCATATCGTCACCGGCGGCTCGACGTTCATCACGAACGTACTCAAGTGCGTGCATCGCGCGGGCCTCGAACCCGCCGGGATCGTGTTCGAACCGCTCGCGTCGTCGGCGGCGACGCTCTTGCCCGAGGAGAAGCACGTCGGCGTGGTGTTGCTCGACATCGGCGGCGGAACGACCGACATCGCGGTCTTCGCACAGGGCGGCGTCGTGCACACCGCGACCATCCCGGTCGGCGGCAACATCCTCACCAACGACATCGCGCTCGGCCTCAAGACGACGTTTGCCGAGGCGGAGCAGATCAAACGCACCTTCGGTTCGGGCGCCGTCGCCGGCGACGACGGCGACAGCGCGACGTTTCCCGTCAAAACGCTGGACGGCCGGAGCACGCGCGATGTCTCGGCCGCGCAGTTGCGATCGATCGTCGTCCCGCGCGTGCTCGAAATATTCCGGATGGTCAAGGCCAACGTCGGTGCGAACATTCCGCGCGATCAAATGTTGGGTGAAGTCGTGCTCACGGGCGGCGGAGCGCTCCTTCCCGGTATCGAAGGAACGGCCGCCGACGTGTTTGGTTTACCCGTGCGGATCGGTGTGCCGGCGACGATCGCCGGCCTCACCGACGCGGTTCGCCAACCGCAATACGCAACCGCCGTCGGGCTCGTGCTCTTCGGCCCCCGCGGCGAAGGTGCGCCGCACCACGCGAGCAGTTCGCCCGGTGGCGTCTTCTCGCGTTTTTGGTCCTGGTTCAGCAGTATCTGGAACTGACCGGTGCGCAAGCGACGCGAGGCGCCTGCCGGTCAAGACCCCTTATTCGCGCTTCCCGAGGAGACGAGCCCCATGGCTGATGCAAAACGACATGTTCCCGATCACGCTGCGACGATCAAAGTCATCGGCCTCGGCGGCGGCGGCTGCAATGCGGTCAATCGCATGATCGACGCCGGATTACAAGGTATCGATTTCTACGCCGTCAACACCGACGTTCAAGCGCTGCGCAATTGCCGCACGCCCAACACGGTGCAAATCGGCAACGCGTTGACGCGCGGCCTCGGCGCGGGCGCGAACCCCAACATCGGCCGCGAAGCAGCCGAAGAATCCCGCGAAGATCTCGCGATGATCCTCGACGGCGCGGACCTGGTGTTCATCACGGCCGGCATGGGTGGCGGCACCGGCACGGGCGCAGCCGCGGTCGTTGCGGAGCTCGCGCGCGAATCGGGCGCGCTGACGGTCGCCGTCGTGACGAAACCGTTCGCGTTCGAGGGACGCAAGCGCATGCAGATGGCCGAGAACGGCGTCAAAGAGCTCGAGTCGAAAGTCGACACGCTCATCACGATCCCGAACGAGCGCATCCTGCAGATCATCGAAAAGCGGACGCCGCTGCAAGAAGCGTTCATGTTCGCCGATGACATCCTGCGCCAAGGCATTCAGGGCATCAGCGATCTGATCACGCAGCCCGGCCTCATCAACCTCGACTTCGCCGACGTGAAGACGATCATGACCGACGCCGGCTCCGCGATGATGGGGATCGGTGAAGGCTCGGGCGAGCATCGCGCCGCGGATGCCGCGCAAAAAGCGATCGCCTCGCCCTTGCTCGAGACGACGATCGAAGGCGCGCGCGGCGTGATCTTCAACATCACCGGCGGCCTCGATCTCTCGATGTACGAAGTCAACGAAGCGGCCGAGATGATCTCGCGCGCCGTCGACTCCGAAGCCCAGATCATCTTCGGCGCCTCCGTCGATCCGAACATGCAGGGCAAGGTCCGCGTCACGGTCCTCGCCGCCGGTTTCGGCGCCCGCACCCCGCACTCGCGCTCGCTCTCCGGCTCGCATGCAGCCGCGCTCGATTTCGACAAAGTCGCCCCCGTCAACATGGACGACATCGAAGTCCCCGCATTTCTCCGCTACCGTTCGTAGCCACCACGTCATCCTTCGACAGGCTCAGGATGACAGAAACCGAAACGGCGGCTGATATGGCCGCCGTTTTTTCATCCGCCGACGACCTTGCGACGCAGATCGTTGCGATCCGTCGTGAGATCCACCGCACGCCTGAACTGGGCTTCGAGGAACAGAACACGCAGCGCATCATCGAGCGCGAGCTCGATGCGCTGGGAATCGAGCATCGCCGCGTCGCGACGACCGGCGTCGTCGGCGTGATCCGCGGTGCACATCCGGGTCGGACCGTGGGCTTGCGCGCCGATATGGATGCGCTGCCGATCGGCGAGCAATCGGGTGAGGCGTGCGCCTCGCAGGTGGCCGGCAAGATGCACGCCTGCGGGCACGACGCGCACGTCGCGATGCTGCTCGGCGCCGCGCGCGAGCTCGTGGCCGGACGCGACACGTTGCACGGCAACGTCGTGCTGCTCTTTCAGCCGGCGGAAGAAGGCCCGGGCGGTGCGCTGCCGATGATCGAGGCCGGCGTGATGGACGCCGAGCCGAAGATCGAAGCGGTCGCGATGCTGCACGTCGATGTGCGGATCGAGAGCGGCTCGATCTCGATCACGCCCGGGCCGGTGAATGCATCGGCCGATGAATTCCATATTGCGGTTCGCGGCGTCGGCGGCCACGGCGCCTATCCGAACAAGGCCAAGGATACAATCCCGTGCTCGGCTGCGATCGTGCTCGCGCTGCAGAACATCGTCGCGCGCGAGACCGATCCTCTCGGCGCCGCGGTCGTGACGGTCGGAACGATCGAAGGCGGCTATCGCAACAACGTGATCGCGGACGTCGTGAAGATGTCGGGGACGCTGCGGGCCACGAACCGCGAGGTGCGGGACGCGCTGCCCGGGCGCGTCACGGCGATCGCCGAGCACGTCGCCGCCGCCTACGGCTGCAGCGCCGACGTGAACGTGCTCATGGGCTATCCGCCGGTCGTCAACGACCCGGCGCTCTCGGAGCGCTTCGCCGCATACGCCGCCGGAACGCTGGGGCTGCCGGTCTATCGGCTGCCGCCCACGATGGGTGCCGAAGACTTCGCCTACTTCGCCGAGCGCGTTCCGGGGGTGCTCGTGCGCCTCGGGATCCGCAACGAGGAGGTCGGCAGCATCCATTACGGTCACAGCCCGCAATTTCGGCTCGACGAGGGCGCGCTGCCGACCGGCGTGCGGACCCTGGCGGGCTTCGCTCGCGGGGTCGGCGACGGGAGCGTTCCCCTCGCGTAACCGTTGGCCATCTCACAGTACGGCCGGGCCGGAATCGGTACAGTCAGGAGCACCAAGGGAGTTCCGATATGTCCGATTCGACTACGCGCAAAGCGCAAAACCCCGAGCAGATCGAGCGGGCCCGCCGCGACCTGTTGCTGATCGAGTCGTACCACGCCGGACGGCGCGAGGCGTTCGATGAGATCGTTCGCGGCTACGAATCGACGGTCGCGCGCATCCTCACGCAACTCAACGTCAACACCGCCGACATCGAAGATCTCACGCAAGAAGTGTTTCTGCGCATCTATCGCAATTTGCAGCGCTTCCGCGGCCAATCATCGTTCTACACGTGGCTCTATCGCATCACGATCAACGTATTCTTCGATCACAACAAGAAGCGCAAACGCGCGGACGTGCGGCTCACGCGCTTACAGAATTCGCTGATCGATGCAAGCAACGAACGACCGCTCGAGCAAGATCCGTTTCGTGCGACGTTCGACCGGCTGACGACGGAGATGTTCTCGCAAGCGATCGCGGACTTGCCGGAAGCGTTCCGCGATGTCGTCTCGATGCGCGAGGTCGAAGACCTCAGCTACGAAGAGATCGCATTGCAGACCGGTATCTCGATCGGCACCGTCCGCTCGCGCCTCTCACGAGCCCGTGCGCGCCTCAAAGCCGTGCTGCGGCCGGCTCTCGCAGAAGTCGCCGCTTAGGGGCGCGAGCCACGGGCCGGCCAACTCGGCCGATGGCCGCCTCGCAGCCACGTGGTCGGCACTATTAGTTGGGGGTCAAGCAGGCAGCCTCCCCAATATCTTGTAGTCGGGACAGGTCTGGGCTCCAAGTGACGGGAATCACCCGTGATGGCCTTGCCGCAAGTTTCCTTCGAGCGGCCGGGCGCGCGCGGAATCTATCGCTCGCAAGACGTGGCTGCCCCGGCCCCCGCCGCCTTTCAGATCATCTGCGAAGTCGAAAAGTGGCCCGTCTGGCTCTCCTTTCTCCGCTCGGCCCGCCGGATCGATCCGTCCTCCCCACTGTGCCTCGGCGCAGAAATCGCCATTCGCTCGGCGATCCCGGGCGACGAAGAAGAACTCTTCGAGGTCGACGGCTACATCGACGGTTACCTGCTCTCGCTCGTCGGCGCATACTCGTGCCGTCGGCGTCTCGATCTGCGGATCGAGCGCAAGACGGAGCGCTCGAAGATCATCGTGCGGCTCGATTATCCCACCTACGGCGGCGTCCTGAGCGCACTCGTCGACCGCCTCACGACGCGGCGGAAGCTGGATGTCGCGCTGGGCGACTCGCTGATGCACTTCAAGGGTCTCGCCGAGTACGATCGCGACGGCGAGGCGATCGATGATTTCTAGCCGGCCCGTGAGGCGACGGAATCTCGAAGCCGATCCCTAGCAGTCCTTGACCTAGACTGCTAAGGCCGCTACACTAAGAGCCGAATTCGTTCTACCATCGGAGACCAGCGTTGCCGCTCTACGATTATCAGTGCCAAGCATGCGGACGCATGATCGAAGTCCGTCATGGCTTCCGCGAAACCCACGATGCCGCGTGCGAGACGTGCGGGGGCAAACTCGCACGCAAGTTCAACCCTGCGCCGATCATTTTCACGGGTTCGGGTTTCTACGTGACCGATTCGCGTCCGAAGGCCGCGGCCGAGGGCGGGTCCGGCGGTGGCGAAACGAAGAGCGAGACCAAGAGCGAACCGAAGAAGTCGGAGTCGCCGGCGGCGTAGCGGATGAGTCCGCAACTCGCCGTGTTCCTGGGCTTCGTGGTTGCCTCTCTCGTGCTCGTCGTGCTTGGCCTTGGTGCGCTCGCCCGGGACGGCAAGCGGCTGAAGGAGCGCGCTGCTGTGCTCCTTGCGTTACCGCCGTCGATCGATCTCGACCGGGCGACGACCGATGTCGCGCGGCTTGCGATCGCAGCCGAGCGTATCGCGACGCTCGGCGCGCGTGCGGCGACGGCCGTCGCGCAGCTGCGCGCGCAGGTCGCCTTTCTAAATCGACTCGTCCGGGGGTTCCCAGGACCAGCCTAAGATCGGCTCCTCTGCCGGCGCAACCGACGGCATCGCGCCGAACGGTACGTCAGCCGGAGCGGCTTCCTCGGCCGGGACCGCAAACGGCACGCCGAACGGCGGGCTGAACGATTCGTCCTCCGCCGGCGGAACCCCGAAGGCACCCAGGCCGAACGCCGCTTCCTCGGCGGCTGCGGCCGCCGGGTTCGCTTTGCGCGGCTTCCAGGGCTGCGCGCGTTTCTTCTCCGTCGCCGCCGGTGCCGGTACCGCGCGCGCCGTTTTCGCCGGAGGAGCGGGCGGCTCGGCCGCAGCCGGCGCCGGTGCCTCGGGTACGATCGGGGGCGCTCCGGCCGCGGCGACCGTCGGCTTCGCTTGCGGCGGCACGAATTTTGCCGGTCCGGCTGCCTTCGCCGCGGTCGGCGGCAACAGTGGCGGGAGCTCGGCATCGTCCGGCATCGCATAGCTGTTCGGCCGGGCCGGCGCGGCCGGCGTGGCCGGGCGCACCGGGACCGGGAGTTTCGCCTGCTCGGGCTCGGGCGGACGTTCGCGGAACGCCGTCCCGGCGGAGGGCGCGGGGATCTCGCCGACCGCCGCCCCGACGAGCACGAAGCGCGCCTGCGGCATGATTTGCGCGCCCTTCATCTTCGCGAGCGCTCGCAGCTCGGCGATATCGCTCTCGGGCGCGTCCTCGACGACCATCGTTTCGATCAGCAGATCGACGGTGTCTTTGGCGGCTTCTTGCGAAGGAACGCGGGTGAACGCGAGGGTGACGGCGCTGACGTCGCCCTTGACGATCGAGACGAGTTTCTTCCAATATTCGATCGGCTGGTAATACTCGAAGGCACCGAACTCGCGCTTCGCGCGCGAGTAGAGGCCCGCGATTCGCGAGCCGATGGGATCGGTCGGCGGCGCGGGCTCGACGACCCCGACGCGCTTCGCGACGCGCGCGAGTTCGGAGATGACGTTGGCGTGAAAGAGCGGATCGATTTCATGCAGGTAATGAAAGGCGATCGCGGCATCGAAGCTCCCGTCGCGGGCCGGGATGACGGACGTACTGCCGCGTACGAGGGTCGCGCCGATGTTCGCATGCGAACGCAGCGCTTCTTCGTCGGCATCGATGACCGAGACGACACAGCCGATCTCGATTGCCCGCTTGATCCATGCATCGGCCTTCCCGAAGGTGCAGAAGAGCACGGTCTCGCCTTCATGGAGCGCGAGAATGTCCCAAATCTGTTGATCGATCCGGAACGCCTCGCGCTCGAAGTCGGTCATGAGGGTAGCGGTCTTATCCATCGGTCGGGCGCGTCCGGAAAGTGGTCATCGAGGGGTTTCCATTCGGCGAGAAGCACCGAACCGCCCGTGGCACCCGGGCTATTCCGCAGCGGTGTGCCCTCGCGTGCGTGGTGGGGAAGGTGGGACTCGAACCCACATGAGCTCACACTCGGTCGCTTTTGAGGCGACTGCGTCTACCATTCCACCACTTCCCCGTGGCGCGAGCCGCCAAGACGGCACGACCGCCGATCATTCGCGCCCTGCCGCCTTGCACCATTCCGGAGCCGCCGGGCTCAGCGATCGGGACGGCCGGCACCTTCGATTCCGACGCTGAAGTGAATCGGGGTGCCGTCGAGGCCGGTGATGCGCAGGACGGTCGAGGTGCGTTCGGCGACGAGCGCGACATCGGCAACGAGGGCGGGATTCCAGTGCGCGATGATGACGTAGCCGTCGTGCGTGCGGAAGCTGACGGAACCGCGCGGACGGTCGTCGACGATGTCGTCGCCGGTGCCCGGGAACGAGGAAATGCTCACCAGCCGTTGTTCGGTCGATTGCGGGAAGCTTGCGGCGCAGTCGATGTGCAGGCGGCCGTCAGCGTCGAGCGCGATCGTTCGCGTGAAATGCGCGCCATGCGGCACGACGTCGGGCGCGTCGTAGGCGAGCTGAACGCGTTCGCCGCTTGTGGAGCCCGTCTCGCGATACGTGCGGTTGAACATGCCGGCCGGAAAGGTGTTCGTGTATTTTGCGATCCGGTCGGTCGGCGAGGGTGGGTATTGCATGAACGCATCGTCGCGCGCGCCGCCCACGCTCGTGAAGGCATTCGGCGAGCAGCCGGTCTTGCCGGCGGTCCGGTATTCGACGATGCGCGCGCCGGCGTCGAGTGCGACGACGGCAAAGGCGGCGGCGCTGTGGCCGCTCGTCTGGAGCACGACCCGCCGGCCGATCCCGGCGGGGAGCGACGGCGCACAGAGCGCGGCCACCGGCGGCGCTTTCGGCGCGACGGCGCGTGGCGGAACGGGTCCGCTGCCGTCGAGCGCAACGATGGTTGCGCTTCGCGCGGCGAGCTGAAATGCCGGCGAGCGGAGCGCGCGGCGGCCGGGGATGCGAATCGTGGCGGACGGGACGTCGCGCGCGACATCGTCATAGTTCACGATATCGAGGAACGCCGTATGCGGCGCTGCGAGGACGGTCGCGTCCGCGAGCCCGCCGGCGGCCGGGACGCGACCGAGCGGCACATGGACGTAGATCGGACCGTGTGTCGCGTAGCGCACGAGCGCGGCGCGGACGGCCGGAACGAATGGGGCGGTGATTCCCGGCTGCGGAACGATCAGAAACGGATAGCGCGCGAGCCGTGCCGCGGTGCTGAAGCGCAGGTCGACGAGATCGCAGGTCAGCCGCGCGGTGCGGCAGGCGTGCTGCGTCGCTTGCGTCGCGGCGACGACGCGAAAGACGTCGGCTTGCGTGATGCGCTCGGGGTCGTAGGCGCTCGTGAGATACGCGATCGCACCGTCGGCAACGCGCTGCGATGCCGCGAGATCGCTGCCGTACGCGGTAACGAGCGCGCCGAAGTCTGCGGTCGGCTGCCAGCGTACCGAGGGCCGCAGCTGCGCATCGAGCGCCGCATCCCAAGCGTAATCCGCGTTTGCGAACGGCGCTTCCCACCCGTCGGGGTTCACCGTATCGAGCGGTGGAAAATCGATGACGCCGTGCGCGCCGAAGTCGAGTACCGTGTGCAGCGCGAGCGTCGTATTTTCGGGCGCGGCCGGACGCGGCGTCGGATCCTCGGGCGGTGCCAGCCAGCCGGCCTGAAATTCGCTGATCGCAACCGGATAGCGGTTTTGCGTTTGCAAGAGCCCGGTGCTGAATTCGAGCGAAGCGCGATCGTGTTCGCCGATCGCGTAGGCATCGCTCTGATACCAGTTCCCCATCGCCCACACCGGCGCGGAGGCGGTGACCTTCATCTCGTACGTGTTGATGAACACCGGCAGCAACGGACCGGTGACGCTGCGCACGCTGCCCTCGAGCCAGCCGAGGTAGCGCTGCAGATGCGGTGCGGGCCAGGTTTGATTGTCGATGTAGGCGCCTTGATCGTCGTCGAGCGCGACCGCGATCACGCGGTCGGCGACCGGCGTGAACTCGCGCAGCGCGCGCACGAGCCAGCGGTGAGCGTAGAAGCGATGCGTCGCGTTGCCGAGCCACTGCGCGGCGGCGTCGTCGGAGTTCGCGTTCTGCAGCGTCGCGGTCGCGGGGTAGCGGCCCTCGAGGATATCGTGTTCGGGCATGCCGTACGCCGGACGTTCCAAGAGCCACGCCGGATAGCCGCCGTTGCGCCATTCGTTGCGGATCACCGGCCCGGGCCGCACGATGAAGAAGAAGCCGTCGTCCCGCGCAAGCGTAAGCAGCGCGCGCAGGTTGCGCCGCGGGTTCGTGCTGCCGTCGAAATCGAAGACGCCGTCGCTCGTCTCGTGCCAGTTCCACGGGATGTAGAGATCGAGCGTGTTGAAGCCCAGCGCGCGCAGCGCGTCGAGCGCGGGTTTCCAGCGCTCCGGCGGGATGCGTTCGTAGAAAAACGCCGCGCCCCAGAAGAAGAACGGCTTGCCGTCGACGACGAGTTGCGGCGTCCCGGCGCGCGTGACGACCATCGCGTGCGTGAACGTCGCGGCCCGGGCCGGCGCGGCGGCGAACAGCCCGACGAACACCGTGAGAACCAGGCAGCCGAGTCGACGCATCGAGCGCAGCCTTTAGCCTTACGCCGCGGAAACCTTGGAGGGAAGCGTCTCGCGAGCGCGCACGAGTCGCCGGGTGAGTGACCTCAGCTATCTTTTGGGCATCGCGGGGCAGTTGCGTGTCGATCGGATCGAGAGCGCGGCGCTGGCCGGAAATCCGCTCGGCGATCCGGCGGATCGTCCGCTCCCCGTCTATCTCCCACCCGGCTACGACCCCGAGGGCTCGACGCGCTATCCGGTCCTGTACTGCTTGCACGGGTACACGGGCGACGCTGCCGCGCTCGTTTCGGCGCGGCCCTGGGAGACGAACGTCGTGCAGTGGATGGACCGCCTGATCGCGGCCGGCACGATGCCGCCGGCGATCCTCGTCATCGTCGACGGCTTCACGCGCCTCGGCGGCTCGCAGTATCTCAATTCGATCCACAACGGCGACTATGCGACCTACGTTCTGCGCGACGTGATCGGGCATGTCGACGCCGCGTACCGAACCATCGCCCGCGAAGGCGGTCGCGCGGTGTTCGGTAAGTCCTCGGGCGGCTTCGGTTCGCTCCATCTCACGATGGCCTATCCCGGGACGTTCGCGGCTTTCGCCTCGCACAGCGGCGACACGTACTTTCGCTATGCTGCTCCGTCGTCGTTCCCGGCCGTCCAACGCACGCTCGAATCGTTCCCGTCGATCGAGGCCTTTGTCACGGCGTTCGAGGCGAAGCACAAGCGCCCGCAGCCCTGGTACGCAACGATGGAGATGCTCGGCTACGGCGCCGCGTATTCGCCTGCCGCTGCAACGGCCTTTGCGATCGATTTGCCGTTCGACCTCGCGTCGGGCGAGCTGCGCGAGGACGTCTTCGCGCGTTGGCTGGCGTACGATCCGGTCGAACGGGTCGAAGCCTCGCGCGATGCGCTGGCGGGGTTGCGCTTGCGGTATCTCGATTGTGGGCGCCGCGACGAGTACGGTCTCGACATCGGGGCACGCATCTTCACGCAACGCACGCGCGACCTCGGCCTGACGGTGCGCCATGAGGAGTTCGACGACGACCATCGGAACGTGGGCTATCGCTACGAAGTCTCGCTCCCGGCGCTCGCCGCCGTCCTCGATCGGGAATGACGATGCCCAGCGATCTCATGGGGTTCCTCTACCGTGGCGACCGTCCGGCCGCCGTCCTGCTCGCTCGCGAACGCGATCTCGACGTCTTCGAGGCGGCCGCGCTCGGCGCGCTCGAGGTCCTCATCGAGCGCTGCGAAGAAGATGCGAGCCGCGTGAACGCCTATGCGGAAGATGGGTGGACACCGCTCCATCTCGCGGCGTTTTTCGGGAACCTCGACATCGCACGAGAACTCCTCCGGCGCGGTGCCGTGATCGATGCACGCTCGCGCAGCGGCAACGTCACACCGCTCCAGAGCGCTTGCGCCGGCGATCACACCCTGCTCGCCTCGCTCCTGATCGCTGCCGGCGCTGACGTGAATGCAAAACAGGATGGTGGTCATACCGCGCTTGATTCCGCGCGTCGCAACGGGAATGTGGAGATCCTGGAGTTATTGCGCGTGGCCGGAGCCACGTGAATCCGCCGTGCGATCGGCCTTCTCGTTTGGCGAATCAAGACGAGGCTAGACCCGGCTTAACTCGATCGTCGCGTCGAGCGCGCCGGTCAAGTCGGCGATCAGATCGTCGATGCCTTCGATGCCGACCGAGAGGCGCAGGAGGCCGTCGGTGATGCCGCGGCGTTCGCGTTCTTCTTTGGGGATCGAGCCGTGCGTCATGCGCGCGGGGTGGCAGAGCAGCGATTCCACGCCGCCGAGGCTTTCCGCGAGGCTGAAGAGTTTCGTGTGCTTGGCGAACTCGAGCGCGCGCGATTCTGGCCCGCGTAGCGTGAACGAAACCATGCCGCCGAACCCACGCATCTGGCGTTTGGCGAGTTCGTGTTGCGGGTGGCTTGCGAGCCCGGGATAGTAGACGGTGTCGACGTCGTCGCGCGAGACGAGGAAGTCCGCGACGGCGCGGGCGTTTTTCTCGTGTTCGCGCATGCGAATCGCGAGCGTCTTCGCGCCGCGCATCGTCAGCCACGCGTCCATCGGCCCTGGTACGCCGCCGATTGCATTTTGATGGAACTTCACGACGTCGTGAATTCCGGAATCGTTCGTGAGCACCGCGCCGCCGACGGCGTCGGAGTGACCGCCGATGTACTTTGTCGTCGAATGCATCGCGATGTCCGCACCGAGCGCGAGCGGCGATTGCAGGTAGGGTGAGGCGAAGGTGTTGTCCACCGCGACGATCGCACCGGCCGGTTTGAGCGCCACCATCGCGGCGATGTCGATGAGTTTGAGGAGCGGGTTCGTCGGGGTTTCGACCCAGCAGAGCTTCGTGTTCGGCTGGATCGCCGCGCGCACGGCGGCGAGATCGCTCATGTCCACGTAGGTGAACGTCAGCCCGTAGCGCACGAGCACTTTCGAGAAGAGCCGGTAGGTGCCGCCGTAGAGATCGTCCGTGACGATCGCGTGATCGCCCGCCGAGAGCAGGTTGAGGATCGCGGCGGTCGCGGCCATACCGCTCGAGAACGCCGAGCCGTACGTCGCGTCTTCGAGCGAGGCGAGTTGTTTCTCGAGCGCGACGCGCGTCGGATTCACGGTGCGGCTGTAGTCGTAGCCCTTCGTTTCACCGACCGCCGTTTGCGTGTAGGTCGAGGTTTGGTAGACGGGCACGATCGTGGCCCCCGTCGCGGGGTCGGCGTCTTGGCCGGCGTGGATCGCGCGCGTACTGAAGTCCATGTCGCCTGCGTATGACGGTCGAGCGCGGTGCCCCTGGCGCTCATGCCGGTTCGAGCCACCCGATGAACGGTTCGGCCGGGGGTTTCCCGGGAAAGAGGCCGTGCAAGCGATGGGAACGACTTCCGGCCCGTCCGTGCCGATTTTGGCACGGCTCGGGCACACGAGCCGCCGCGGGCGGAGCAGCGGAGCCGAGCGACGAGGTCTCGGGTTTTTCTGATGCGCGCCGTCAAGCCCCACGATTCGCACCTCTCGTATGCCTCGGTGCTCGACGCGCTCCCGATCGTCTCGTATCTTCTGGCGACCGACGGCAGCGTGGTCTTCCTGTCACGCGCCTGGCGTGAATTCACCGGCTTCTCGACGCTAGAGGGCATGGCGAATCCGGCCACGCTCGTCCATCCCGACGATGTCGAGCGGGTCACGGCGGCCTGGTCGGCCGCGCGCGAACGGGGCGAGACCAGTCGGAGCGAATTTCGGCTGCGGCTTGCCGATGGCTCCTACCGCTGGGTTCTGACGCAGACCGACGCGATGCACGCCGCCGACGGCACGATCTCCGGCTGGATCGGCACCGTTTCTGATTTGACCGACTTGCGGCGTGCGGAAGAGGCGTCGTTTGCAAGCGCCCGTGAGGCCCTGGCCCGTTCGCATTTCGCGGAGCGTCTGCTCGATGCAAGCGACGATTGCGTCAAGGTCCTCGACCTCGATGCGCGCCTCCTATCGATCAGCGAAAACGGCCGGCGCAAGCTCAAGATCGCCGATTTCGAGCTCGTCCGCGGCTCGCTCTGGCTTGACTTTTGGCGCGGCGACGACCGGATCGCCGCGGAAGCCGCCGTCGCGTCGGCGCGCGTGGGCGGCCGCGGCCGCTTCACCGGGCTCCATGCCGTCGAAGGCGACGAAAAGTGGTGGGATGTCACCGTCACGCCGATCCTCGATCGTGCGGGGCGGCCGGAGCAAATTCTTGCCGTCTCGCGTGATATCACCGAGATCATGCGTGCGCACCACGATCTCGCGCGCAGCGAGGAGCGTCATCGGTTGATCGGTGAGGCGTTGCCGGGCGTCGTGTGGTCCGCGACGCCGGATGGGTATCTCGATCATATTACGACGGCGCAGAACTCGAATCGCGGGCCCGTCGCAGAGCGCTTGCGGGACCGCTGGCTCACGAGCGTGCACCCCGACGAGCGCGAGCGCACGCGCGATCGCTGGCAGCTGTCGATCGATACGGGCGAACCCTACGAAGCGCAGTTCCGCTTACGGATGGCCGACGGCACCTATCGCTGGCAACTCGTGCGGGCCCTTGCTCAGCGCGATTCGAGCGGCACGATCGTACGCTGGGTCGGGGTCAACGTCGACATCGACGCGCAGAAGCGCGCCGACGAACAGCGCGAGCAGTTCGTGCGCCTGGTCGAAGCGAGCGACGAGTACATTTCCTTCGGCGATACCGCGGGCAACCTCCAGTATCTCAACGCAGCCGGTATGCAGCTGCTCGGCCACGAGTCGCTCGCGGGTGCCTGTCAAACGGACATGTGGGATTACTTCCTCGAGGAAGACGTTCCGTTCGTCAAAGATACGCTCTTGCCGGCGCTGCTCGGCGAGGGCCGCTGGCGCGGCGAATTGCGGCTCCGCCATCGGACGAGCGGCGCGCCGGTGCCGATGTGGCACAATATGTTCGTCCTCCGCGACGACGCCGGCAACGTCAGCGGGATGGCTACGGTCAGCCGCGATCTGCGCGAACGCTACCGCATCGACATTGGTTTGCGGACGCTCGCGGAAGCGGGAGCGGCGATCTACGGATCGCTCGATTTCAAGATCACGATGCGCAACGTTGCCGACGCCGTGGTGCGTTCGTTTGCGACCTTTTGCACGGTCGAAGCAATCGACGACGACGGCGAGATTCGCAGCGTGGCCGCCAGCCACCGCGATCCGTCGCTGGTCCCGATCATCGAGCGCGCGGCCCAGCTGCGCAATGGGCGGCCCGATCATCCCGTCCACCGCACGATTCGCAGCGGGGACGTGACGCTGATCGAAGCGCTGCCCAAGAATTGGTGGGATATCTACGGCCAGCGCGACGAGCTCGGCGAGCAGATGGATGCGCTCGATATGCGCTCCGTCATCTACGTTCCGATCCGCTCGCAGCAAGACGGCACGATCTTCGGCGCGTTGACGTGCATCCTCGCGGGCACGGATCCGCGCATCACGTACACGCAGGAGGATGTGCGCTTCGCCGAAGAGGTCGCAGTGCGTGCGGGGCTGGCATTCGATCATGCGCGCGCCTACGAGCGCGAAAAGCGAATCGCCGTGACGCTGCAAGGCGCGTCGCTGCCGAAAACTCTGCCCGCGATCGACCATCTGTATCTCTCAGCCGACTACCGGCCCGGGAAGAGCGAGGCGACGATCGGCGGCGATTGGTACGATGCCTTCGCCCTCGATGACGGGCGCGTTGCGATCACGGTCGGCGACGTGCTCGGGAACGGCCTCGCCGCCGCCGTGACGATGGGGCGCCTGCGGCAGGCGATGCGCGCGGTCGCGACGCTGCTCGCCGAACCGAACGCGATGCTCGACGCGGCGGATCGCACCGTACGAGCCGAGTCGGACGAGGCGTACGCAACGGCGCTGGCCGGCGTGTTCGATCCATGCACGCACCAATTCACGTTCGCCTCGGCCGGTCATCCGAGCCCGGTCATGCGCCACCCCGACGGCCGCATCGAGGAGTTCCGTGCCCCCGGGATGATGCTGGGCCTGCGGCGCGGCACGAGCCTGCAGACGATCACGATCGATGTTCTCCCCGGCTCGACGCTCGTGTTTTTCACCGACGGCCTCACCGAAGCGACGCGCGACATCGACGAGGGCCAACGCCGGCTCCATGCCGCGCTGGGCGACGATCGAATGACGCGCGCCGAGAACCCGGCACATGCGCTCGTGGAACTCGTCCTCGCCGGCCGGCCCGCGACCGACGACATCGCGGTGCTGGTCGCGGAAGTCGGCCCCCACAAACGCTTCGATGCGCGCCTGCGCTCCGCGACGGCGGTGGCCGCCGATCGCGAGCCCGTCCGCATCGCGCAAACGGTCACATGATGTGCGGCGTGATGTAGAACACGACCTCATCCTTGTTGTGCGTGCGCTCTTTGTTGCGGAAGAAGGCACCGAGGACCGGGATGTCGCCGAGTAGCGGAAATTTCGTGATCGTCTCGGAGTCGATGTCCGAGAAGAGGCCGCCGAGCACGATCGTCTCGCCGTCGTGAAGCCGCAGCGTCGAGTCGACGCGTCGATTCGAAACGATCGGAAAGGTTGCGTTGAAGCCGGTGATTTGTGAATACTCCGGATGAAACTCGGCCGTGATCGTGCCGTCGGCGCCGATCGACGGCGTCAGCCGTAATTTGACGCCGACGTCGATATTCGTGACCGATGGAAATCCGGTTTGTAAGTTGACGGTAACGACGGGATACGTCTCGCCGACGAGCAACATCGCCTCGTGATTGTTGATGGTGGCGATGCGAGGCTGCGCGAGGATCGATGCGTGACCCGTCTGCACGAGCGCGTTCAATTGAGCATCGACCGTCACCGACGACTTCGTCAAGGTATAGGCGAACTGCCCGAGCGCTCCAGCGCCGTAGCTCGCGCCGCCGAATTCGAGTCCAACGTTGGATGTGTCGTTGATCGGCTGGACGTCTGCGACGCGCACCTCGAACATCACCTGTTTGCCGGGGTTGTCGATTGCCCCCAGGAGCGACCGCGCCTGATCCGCAAGGGCCGGGTCACCGCTGATGACGACGGTGTTCTGACGATCGTCGGGGATCAAGACATTATCAGGCAAGGCCCCTTTGAGCAGTTTCACGGCATCGGAGGCGCGCAAGTTGCGCAGTGCGACCGTCGTCGTCGTTAGCACGGGAGCGGCCGCCGACCCCGCTGGTCCGAACGCGGAGAGCAGCGATCGCGCTCGCGCAACCGTAGCCGCGCTTCCGGTGACGACGATCGAGCCGCTATGCTTGTTCGCAACGATGACCGTTCCGAGGGGCAGCGCATCGACCAGTGCCGCTCGCACGTCGTCGATGCTGCCGCGTGCGGGCGTGAGGGTCGCGATGGTGGTACCGCCATCGGTCCCATCATCCGGATAGCGCCGGTTCATCGCCGCCGCTGTTCCGATGATCGTGATGCGGCCCGCGCGGTGAATCTGCAAGCCGTAGGCATCGCGCAGTGTTGCGAGCGCCTCATCGAGCGACACGTCGCTGAGTCTGAGCGAGATACGCTGCGGCTTGATCGAATCGTCCGCGACGAGATTCACTCCCGATTGTACGGCCAAGAGATGAATGACGTCCGTTAGCTGCGAGTCGTGCGAATCGAAGGAGAACCGGGGTTCCGTCGTCGCCGCGAGATTCGATCCGAACAGGGCAAGGGCCAGCGCGCAGCGAGCGATCGAGCGTTTCATCGTGTATCTCCACGGACGTCGGGTAAGGGTGCGACACCGAGCGGAACGGCGGGAAAGGTATCGGGCGTCGCAGCGGGTAGCGGCGCCGGGGTACCGGTTGTCAGCGTGAGGAGCGAGCCGTCATCGAGCCGCACGCCCGCGAGTGTAATGCCGACGATCCGATGCGTACCGACGCGATCGCCGAGCGTCCGGAGTTGCGAGACGCCGCCTTCTTCAAGGAGCGCGAACGGATGCGCCCCGACGGCGAGCGCCGAGACGGCCGGTCGATCGGGGACCGGCGCGATCGCGGCGCGCGGGAAGACGCCGATGGTCGTGGTGCGCGGACGTTCCGCGCGCGGCTCGGAGGCATCGCCGCGAAACGGGTTGCGCCGGATTTCGACTGGGATCTCGATCGGTGGCGGCGCATCCGTCGAAATCGGCGCGCGTGCGTAGGGGACGATCGCGGCGCTGCGTACCGTAAGCGGAAGCGTTGCGATGCCGGCCACGAGCGAAGCCACGGCCGCGACCGAACAGCGGCGCCGCGTCTCGTCACGAATTGGGAGCATGAGGCGTTTCCAAGCGCAGGCGGTGCAGGATCTCGACGTCAAGTCGTGCATCGAGGAGCGGCTCGCCGCGATGCTGTGGGTCCGCGAGGCGATCGATCGATGCGACCTCGATGCGCACGGGAACATGCCCATGCGAGAGGCGACGCAGGGTGGCGATCACCGCCGCGTAACGTCCTTCGATCGTGAGTTCGACCGCCGTCGCTGCGAACGCGCGTGGAGCCTCCGTTGGATGCGGTACGGGGAATGCGGCCGCGCGCGTAACGGGCCGGCCATCGAAACCGGTGATCCGGATGCCGCTCGCGTGCGCGGCGTTCGTTGCATCGCGGATGAAGGTCGCCAGCAGTGCCGAGGTATCAGCGGAGAGTTCGATCCGGGCCAACCGTCGGCGGAGGAGTTCCAATCGATGATCGAGCGATGCCCGGTCGCGTGCGAGCGCGAGGTTTCGCTCGATCGTTGCACCGATGCGGTCACGCTCGGCATCGGCATCGCCCAGTTTCTGCACGAGTGGCCGGACGACGAGCATCGCACCGAGTACGATCGCGGCGAACGTGATGATCCAGAGCGACCGATCCATGCGGGTCACGGCGTCTCGAGCCGAACGCTGTAGCGAATCTCGGCCGCGGCTCCAGGCCGCGCGGCGTCTTTGAGCCCGACGAGTTCGGCCGCGGAATGGGACGTATTGAATGATTCCAGTGCGCGCCCTACGGCATCCACACTGCGAGCTCCGCCGTCCAAGACGAGCGCCCGGCCGTCGCGGCGGTAGCGAGCGATCCAGACCTGAGCCGGAACGGCATTCCCCAAGCGGGCGAGCTGATCGGCGGCGCGATCGCCGGAACGCTCCGCTTGTGCGAGTTCCGCGACGACCCCGTTGATCTCGTCGATACGATGGACGAGCACGTTCGCGGGCGCTGCCTGCACCTCGGATTGCGCGAGGCGCACGAGCGCGGCGCGCACGTCGTCGGTCGAGGCGGCAAGCCGCGCGGCGAGAATCGTGCCGGTGCTCGCCGTCACGGCGACGGACCCGATGAGGGCGATGAACGCACGCGATCCGTAGACGCGCGGCGGCACGCCGCGCAGCGCGAGGAACGCGGCCTCGAACGGGCGCAGCGCGCGATGATCGAAAGCGATCGTCATGTGCCCATACCGTGGAGCGCGAGGCCGATCGCGAGCGCCCAATCCGCCGCCTCGGCCCGCACGACGTCGGGCGGCAGCGTGAGGCAGCGAAGCGGAAACGAGTCCAGGCGGCCGACCGACAATCCGGTCGACGCCTCGAGCGCGGGAACGAGATCGTCGAGACGCGTGCCATTTCCGGTCAGACCGAGCTGCTCGATCCGCAGTCCACGTGAACGAGCCCCGACAAGCGTTCCCGAGACGGCTTCGACGAATGAATTGACGGCGTACGCGGCGGAGCCCGCGAGTCCGTGCGTGCGTTTCCGCCGCTCGGCGGACTCGAAGTCGATCGCGAGCGACTCCGCGATGGCCTGGGTCAGCCGTTCGCCGCCGGTATCAAAGCGGTACGTCGCCGGTACGCGATCGCCGAAGAGATAGAGTGTTGCTGCGCGGGCGCCGACATCCAAGATGGCCTGGTTCGGCGCGGCAAGACGCTCGTAGGCAAACGCCGCGTTGTCGATCGCGATGCACTTCAATCCGAGGGTACGTGCCGTTTGCAGCCGCTCGTCGAGGATGCGGCGTTTTGCGATGCCCAGCGCGAACCGGGAGTTCGTATCGATCGCAAAGAGTCTCACGATGACCGGTTCGTCCGTTTGCACGAAGCGGTCGGCCTCGAAGCGAGCCGCTTGCGCGCGCTCGCGTGCCGGCATCGGGGGGAAAACGGCGGATCGAACGAGTCCATCGGGTTCGGTTATGCCGAACACGCAGCGTCGCTCGAGCGTGCCGAGATCGGCCAACGCTTCACGCAAGCGATCTTCGAGGTTTCCCCCTCGGTCGCGTGCCGCCACGGCCACGAGCCGCGGACCCTCCTCGGCCGGCTCCAGAAGTGCGGCGCGCACGCGCCTGTGCCCGATATCGATGCCCAGCGGCAGCGTTGCCGCCGCCGGCGCGCCGCGGCGCAGAATCGCCGCAAGATTCATCGACGCACACTCCTGCGCGTTTCCAGCCGTGCGGGCGCAAAGGCCGGATCGTCGCGCAGCGCTTCCCCGGCTTCGCGTAGGGCAAGTTCGCGATCCCCGCCCGTGCGCGCCAAGCGTGCAGCGAAGCTCGCATAGCGCGCGTCATGCCCGAGCCCGGCGGCCGCGGCAAAGTCGCGCGCGGCGTCGAGTGTTTGCCGGAGCCGCATTTCGGCAAATGCGCGGTCGGCCAAGAGTGCGAGATTTGACGGTTCACCGACCAGCGCGCGGGTCGAGATCGCAATGGCGCGCTTGAGCGCGCGCGGGTCGCGCTGCATCGCCAGCGTAAACGCGAGCCGGTCGGCAGCCGTCGTGTTGCGCGGTGCGATGCGCAGCGATCGTTCGTAATAACGGATCGCGTCGGCGCGATCGCCGAAGCGCAGTTGATCGTCGCCGCGGGTGATCAATGCATCGGAAACTTGGCCGCGGAAGAGGGCGGCTGCCAAGAGCGCCGACCCGCCCGCGAGCAGGAACCGGCGCGAACGCGAGAGCGTCTTCACATCAGCGCTCCATAAAAGGCACCGAGGCACAGCAGCAGGGCGCCCCCGATCACCGCCGGGCTTTGCGCCGCGATGCCGCTCCAGCGAAAGCGCTGCAGCAGCGTCCCAAGCGACCCGACCAGGAAGAGCGGTAGCGCATGCCCGAGCGCGAAACACGCGAGCACGCCTGCCCCGGCGAGCGGCCGGCCGAACTCCGCCGCCGTCGCCACGATCGCTGCCAAGATCGGCGTACAGCACGGCGACACGACGAACGCGCTCGCCGCACCGAGCAGAAACGGTGCTCCGCTCGGCACGTCGCGCGGCGCGTGCGAACACGCGTGGTCGTGGTCTGGCTCCGCCCGCCAGAGCATCAGCGCTCCGGCCGCAACGAGTGCGATCGCAAGCACACCGTCGATGACGCCCGTCAGGCTGCGAATCGAGCCGAGCAGCCCCGCGCCGAAGCCGAGCACCACATACGCGCCGATCAGGCCGGCGATGAAGGCGAGCGCTGCTCGTCCCGGCCGGCGCGCGCCGGTTGCAAAACCGGCCACGGCGAGGTAGCGCGGAGCGACACACGGCCCGAGGCTCGAAGCAACGCCGGCCAGGAACATCGATCCGATCGCAAGCGGCGATCCGTGCGTGACGGCGGCCGAAACCGCGGCGAGCGGATCGATCATTTGACGGTCAGTCCGATACCGGAGGTGTACTGGATCGTCTTTGAAGTGCAGTTGGCGCCACACTGTTGGTCGGTGCCGTCACTCGTGAGATTTTGCAGGGTCGAGGAGACATGCGTGCCGGGGCAGACGACGATATAGCCTTGCCCGGTCGGTGCCGACGTCTCCTGAACGACCGTGTATTTCCCGTTATTGGGATCGGCAGGGTCGCGCGGGCTCGCGCTCAGATACGCGACGTTGTTCACCGTGAGCGCGTCGGGAACCGACCCGTACGGATACGATTGATTGTCGGCATAGGCGAGTTCCATTGCGGTCGCGATCGAGCGCAAATTCGATTCGCAAGCGGATGTTTGCGCTTGCGCGCGTGCGTTGACGAAATTCGGGATCAGGATGCCGGCGAGAATTGCGATGATCGCGACGACGATCATGAGTTCGATGAGCGTGAAGCCGGCTTGTTCACGACGCCGGCGGACCATATCTTGGTTCACGAAATCTCCTTGCTTCGGGCACGATGGTCGGTGCCCGAAGCAGGTACGAACTATGCCACGGCGCGATGCAATTTGGTCAGCGCGCGGGCGAGCAATTTTGAGATATGGCTCTGTGTCAATCCGAGCGCGAGCGCGAGTTCCGTTTGCGTGAGCCCTTCCTCGAACGTGCCGCGTACGATGCGTCGTTCGCGCTCGGGCAAATCGTCGACGGCCATGCGCAGGCAGAGTTCTTCTTCCATCCCGGCAATAGCCACCGTGACGTACACCGATTCGAGTGAGACCGTCCCGCCTTCGAGCCTGCGGATCTCGTCGACGTCATCGAGTGCGAGACCGAGGTGGCCTCCGAGTTCACGAGCCGACGGGAACCGGCCAAGCCGTTTCACCAGTTCTTCGGTTGCATCACGCAAAGCGCGTTCGCGGGTCCGGAGTTTCCGAGGCAGACGAACCGCGCGCTCGAAGTCGCGCACGTAATGCATGAGTTCGCCGACGATGAGGATCCAGGCATAGCCCTCGAACGGCGTTTCAAAGTCGATGCGAAAGTACCGGATGGCCTTGAGCAGTCCGATTGCGGCGACTTGCTCGAGATCGGCGAGATCGGTGCCGGGTCGACAGAACTTGCGCGCGGCACGGCGGCACATGCCGTAGTGCGCGCCCACCAGGCGTTCGCGGTTTGCGTCGGTCGGATCGGCCACATATGCGGCCAGGGCGCTGTCGCTATTCATTTTGCAAGACTCCCGATGAGCGAGTAGAGTGGGAGAAACACCGAAAACACGATCGTTCCGACGATTGCGCCGAGGACGATGACGAGGATGGGCTCGATCGTCGCGCTCAGGACCGCGAGCGCGCTCTCGATGTCGCTCTCGAAGTACTCAGCCGATTTGATGAGCATGTCGTCGAGCGACCCCGTCTCTTCACCGACGCGGACGAGGGCGACGAACAGGGGATCGAACGCGCGGCTTTGCGTGAGTGGGCCGCTCAGGGGCTCGCCCGCGCGAAGGGCCGCGCCGCAGCCGAGGAGCACCGAGCGATAGAGCGGGCTTGCGGCGACCGGAGCGACCGTATCGATTGCGGCCAACAAATCGATTCCGGATCGGACGAGCGTACCGAGCATCCGAGCCACGCGCGCGAGAACCGCTTTGCGCGCCAACGGTCCGACGAGCGGGATCCGGAACCGGAACTGGTCGAGGGCCAAGCTTCCGCGCTCGGTCGCGGCCAGCCGGCGCACGGCGATGGTAACGGCAACGGACCCGCCGGCAACGCCGAACCACAGGAGCGGCATTTGCAGAACGCTCGAGAGCGCCATCAGGACGCGCGTCGTGGGCGGGATGGCAACGTTGAAACTGGCGAACATCCCGGCGAACATCGGAACGATCTTCACGATGAGCAAGACGACAAGACCGAGCGCGGCCGACACGACGATGAGCGGATAGGCAAGGGCTGCGCGCAATTTCTTCACGAGCGCCGCGTCGCGTTCGAGGAGCGTTGCGACGCGCTCGACGACGTCCTCGAGCACGCCGCCGCGTTCGCCGGCGCGAATCATCGCGCAGTAGAGCGGGAGAAAGATGCGCGGACGGGCGGCGAGCGCATCGCTCAGCGTCATGCCGCGTTCGACCTCAGCGAGCACCGCGCGCAGCGCCTCTTGTAAGACCTGGTCGCTACAGCGCTCGATCGTCACGGTAAGGGCGCGGCGCATGGCCACCCCGGCGCGCAAGAGGGTCGCGAACGAGCGAAAGAAGGTGAGCAAGGTCGCGCCGCGTACGCGACCGATTGCGAGGATGCGGATGAGCGAGCGGCGCACCGGCGTTTCGGCGTCAATTGCGGTGACGAAAAGTGCACGCGATCGTAGGGAAGCCACGACCGCCTCGCGGTCGCGCGCCTGCATTCTTCCCGCAACGGTTTCCCCGGCAGCGGTGCGTGCCCGGTAATGAAAGTCGAGCGCCATCAGACGGCTTCGCCGCGGAGTGGTTGCAGGTCGTGGGGCCGATTGGCCGCCGCACGCGCCGCCTCCATCGTGATCAGGCCGCGAACGGCAAGGTCGCTCAGATGCGATTCGAGCGTTTGCATACCGGCGTTGCGACCGGTGACGATCGTGTTGCGGAGCTGATGCGTCTTCGCCTCGCGGATGAGCGCGCGGACCGCGTCGTTCGCCACCATGACCTCGGTCGCGCAGACGCGTCCTTCAGTCGATGCGCGCGGCACGAGGCGAAGCGCGACGACCGCCAGGAGTACGGCGGCGAGTTGCGACCGGACCTGCGCTTGTGCCTCGCTCGGAAAAGCGTCGACGATCCGGTCGATCGTCTGGGGCGCGTCCGTCGTATGGAGCGTCGCCAGCACCAGATGTCCGGTTTCGGCGGCGGTAAGGGCGGCGGCCATCGTTTCGGTGTCGCGCATCTCGCCGATCGAGATAACATCCGGATCGGCGCGCATGAAGCCGCGCACTGCCTCGGCGTAATCGCTCACGTCGCGGCCGATCTCGCAATGCGTCACGACCGAGCGGATCGGCACGTGGACGTACTCGACGGGGTCCTCGACGGTGACGATGCTGCGCGCGTGCGCGCGGTTGATGCGGTCGAGCGTCGCCGCGAACGCGGTCGTCTTCCCCGAGCCGGTCGGGCCGGTAAAGAGGAGCAGGCCGGAGGCGCTCGCAGCGAGCGTTCCAAGGATCCCCGGCAGACCGAGTGCCTCGAGCGTCGGAATCGCCGCGGGCAAGATGCGCACGACGATGCGCGTTCCGGTGATATGGCGAAAGGCGTGCACGCGATTCGCGCCGCTCGCGGAACGGAGGGTACCGTCCGCCGTGCCGCGGGTCGCAAGACGTTCCAGCGCGCCCTCCGTCATCGTCGACTCGCAAAATGCGCGCAACGCGGCTTCGGAGAGCTGTGGATCGTCGAGCGCGACGAGCCGGCCGTCGATGCGGATCACGGCGCGATCGGCGCCGCCGAAATGCACGTCCGATGCGCCGCGCGCACGTGCGTTACGAAGCATGTCGTGGATGCGAATCGTTTCGAGCTCGCTCATGCGTTGCTCGACGCGACGACACGGCAGAGTTCGGCGAAGGAGATGCAGCCCGCGGCCACCTTCTCCAAGCCGTCGGCAAACATCGGAACGTACGCGCGTTCGCGCCCCATCCGGGCCAGCGTCGCGCTCGAGGCGCCGTTTCCGATCGCCTCGCGGAGATCGTCGTCGATCTCGAGGAATTCGTACACGGCGGTCCGGCCGAGATGGCCGGTGTTGGCGCACACGTTGCAGCCGCGGGACTCGAACCAGTGCGCGAGTGCCGCAGGAACCGCCGGCCGAAATTCACTCGGCACCGGCCGTTCGACGCGGCAGGCAACGCAGAGCGTCCGCACTAGCCGCTGTGCGACGATCCCGGTCAGCCCGGCTGCGAGGGCATCGCGCGGAACACCTAGGTTGACGAGTCGCTCGACGGTACGGGCGGCATCGTTTGCGTGAAGCGTCGTGAACACGAGTTGACCGGCGAGCGCCGCGGAGACGGCGACGCCGGC
>Ga0116230_10001153_pt1 | contig 24656 bp, 30 predicted proteins | sample S1TSphfallax_3_FD_88678 | JGI IMG/M metagenome (GOLD analysis project Ga0116230, IMG submission 88678) | Host-associated microbial communities from peat moss isolated from Minnesota, USA - S1T2_Fd - Sphagnum fallax MG | ecosystem: Host-associated > Plants > Peat moss > Unclassified | place... | reverse complement strand
TAAGACCTACCAACCTACCTACCTATAGTTATGTATGACCTATATATATATATATTCCAAAATATAAATAATATGCCATGTGTCACAATCTCGGGCCATCATTAACAATCATAATGAACAATGTAGATCAATATTTCAAAACATTAAAAAAAAATTAAAAAAAAATCAAAAAAAAAATATATATATATATATCCAAAAATCTTCATAATGCCACATGTGATATTTTAATATATAGATGACAATTAATGATGTCAATATGACATCATGGGTGTAGTTATAATCGAATTGCATAGGAATTGGAAATGAGTTGTTTTGATTGAGTTGCAAGGCCAATTGTGAGACACCCTTTTTTCTCATAATGTTTTGAGTATTTTCACCATGAGCTCAGTGAAAGAGGTTCAAAGACTATGTGAGGCGCTTTATGAAAGGGGAGCATAATTGTTTAAAGAAGTTATATGTAAAGGGAGGGCAATGAGAGTGTCCTATGGGAGTGGAAAGAGATAATGGGAAAAACTTGTGGAATATTGGCAAGGACGGGAAACACAAAAAAAGATTGAAATCATGGAAAGTGCAAGGGGTGCAATGGTGATTGTTAGTGGCTATGGTCGTGTTAGCAAAACATGCATAGAAAAAAACTTATAAGACACATTGTTTACCTTATTTCTTGGTCACATTAAACAACATTTAACCATCTCATGTATATGAAAGTAGTCACGAAAGTCTGCACTATTAATTATTGTACAATTGATGTAATGTGATAGAGAAGTATTCATCAACGGAACTCATAAAAAATGGCTACTATGGGCATGGACTTTGCTCGCAAACATGTGAATGCACTTCATTTTTTAGCACTAGCCCATGTTTTTATGGACTTCATAGAATTGGGGGTTGCTATTAACTACCTAAACAATATGGAGGTTGGATGGGTATGTGGTAAGCATCACATTTTGCCAACCTTTCTTCAAGGATCATTACCCTTGAAAAACAACTTCCAAAGTAGGTTGTAAAGGTGCTGGAAATCTACAATGAAAATGCAAGGGGCATTGATAAACTGAGTAATAATACGATGACCTTCATGAATCAATTGCTTGGACACCTCAGGAAGCGATTGCCCCAAGCAAAAATTGCCAACAACTTTAAGAGCCCTGGAAACATATGCAAGGTTCATGGCTGGTGGCAACAAGGAACTTATTGCAGCCAAAGCCACAAAGATATTGCGTGAGCAAAACTTGGTACTTGTCAATGTTATTGGGAATGCACAAACAAATAATCATATGCCCATGTGGTGTCAATAGTGAACAAGGTGTAGCATGTTGATCACATGCCTAAGGGTTTTCAAGTCAACTATGTTTTGGTAGCAAAAGTAGGTTTGTGAGGAGCAAAATTGGTTGGAGCTTCTCACATTACAATTAGTGGAACGTGCCATTGCAGTGAAATGGCAAGGTATATAGTGGTTATCGCTTGACACAAGCTTAATCCACATAGTATGTTTTTTAACTTGTTTTTTTTGGTATATTGCTTGGTAAAGCAACATATGTCAATCCTAGTAAGCAACCTAGTACAAGGCTTCCAAAAAACCTTGTAGGTTGTTTAGTTTATGCATGGGATTATTGAACTTAGAGTGTCTTGGGCATGTTCTTGATGGGGTGCAATGTTAGGGCTTCCTAGTTGACAGAAGGTGAAGAAAAAAAACATGCATGTGCTTCAACCAAGTGTAACAACCAAACAACATTCTAGTGTTCCCAAGCTAGGGACTACAACATGCAAGTTGGGATGGCAACATGTAAATACCTCTCATTGACGCAAAAAGTAGATGTACATTTTAATTTTGTGCATGAAAACAACAATGTGACCGGGTGGGATGTGTGAATTACACTAGATGATGGATGGCACATAACATGTGGAAATGGCATTGGATCCTGAATAGAAGAATGGATTACATCGAGTGATGTGAACCTCCAAATATGCATGGGCTTTCCTTACCCTTGTTGATGTGTAGCTTAAAGTTGGAGAGTCAATGTTCTTGTGCAATCCTAACCACAAATCAAAAGTTGTTGGGAAAGGCTTCATATTAGGCATTGGAGGAAATGGGTGTGTCTACCATGGGAAGCCTGGTGGAGAAGGTTGGTTTTGAATGCAATTGGAAGAAATTGTGTCAGGCAAGGGCAACACTCCATTGTAGGTGCCTAATCTAAATGATGACCCCCCACAATTAGAGCTTGAAGATGTGAAGGGTACTAATCTTGTTTGGGAAAGGCAATTCCTACAACAAAGGTAGTGTCATTAGAATGCTTAAATTTAGAATTGAATCCAACATCCATCAAATGGAAATTTTTGGTGCATATGGTCCGATGTGGTGAGGACATCAACAATTTTTTGGTTTCCAACCTTTGTGGCCCATATGTGTGGAGGCATAGGTTTATGCACAATGTGAACATTTGCATATTTTGAAGGAAGATGGTGTGTTTTTATTACATTTGGGTAGTGCATAACTTAGTCATGTATTACACTAAAGATTGTGACATTCGATGCATTGTATATAAACTCTTGGTCAGGTAAGCAAACCTTAATCCAAAATCAATTGTTTGCATGCTCAAAGAACCTTAGTATTCAATCAAAAGCATTGCAAATCTAGTTGCAAAAACATCAAGATCCCTCAAACCTAAACCCTAAATCCCAAATTTATCTAACTAATAACCGTAAACATGTTTCATACCTAGCCTAACCCTGATTCAATATTTCCATTTGTTTCACACATGACACCTAGTAGGATGTAAGACACCAATTGGATGCACTAATGATTGATCCAAACCCTAACCTTAAATTGAAGGTTTGCAAGGTATACATGTGTGCAAACCCAACCCTTCAAATTGTAGTTGTAAGCTAATGTAGTTGCATCAACTATTGGTTAAACTTTAACATTAAGCCTAATTCAATATTTCCATTTATTTCATGCATGGAACGTGGCAGGATGTAAGATGCACGATTAGACGCATGATCGATTAAAACCCTAACCCTAAATTAATAGTTTGTAGGGTATAGACGTCTAAAAATCCAAGCCCTCAAATCATAGTTGCAAGCTAGTTGTGAAGCATTCTTGCACACCTTCAACATGAAGATATGCACTCATAAAACCCGCTTGGAAATGGAACTACTATGTAGTTATAGTCTAACAAGTAAGGTGGTTCAATGTAATGCAATGAAGTTCACTAAGAATCTAATGCGTTGTGTCCACTTGGAAGATACAAAGACATTGTGAGAGAATTGTAACTCACCATGATGGAATGTGAAGGGGCATTATGTTGATGTTCTTCAATGTCACGCTTGATGGTTGAACCCCTCTTGTTCCATTCGTCATAATATCTACATACAACCTCCTAATCTAACATGCATTGGATTTTTGAAAAGCTAATTTAAAAGGAGCCATGTTACAAAATCTTATAAGTTTTTTTTTTTAATCAAGAGTTAAGCCTTGGGACTAAGAATCACTTTGCTTAGATTGAGGAAAAAAAAATAGACAATTTAACCCCCTTTACTTCCAGCAAGTGTGGTTCCCTTACAACCAAACCGATGATGCTGAAATTTGGAGAGAACCTTTTACACCTCCTAAACAAGAACTTTTTAAAGTTTGACACAAATCCAAAGGTGGATTTGGGAGGAATAACTATTTGAAATAAAACTCCAAAGCTTTTGTCATGGAAATCCTTCCATGAACTCCACTACAACACCCTCCATTTCCAGTAAGTGTAACTCCCTTATAACCAAACGGATGATGTTGAAACTTGGAGAGAACCTTCTACACCTCCTCAACAAGAACAATTTTAAGTTTGACACAAATCCAACAATGGATTTGGGAGAAATAATTATTTGAAATAAAACTCTAGAGGCTTTGTCATGGACATCCTTCCATGCTTAATTCTTGCACACATCTCTCCATGAACAACACCTTTCCACACATAAGAACTAATTTTTTTTTTCCACACATTCCTTCTCTTCCTTTTTCCTTTCCCCAACCCAAGAGACTTCCCTCTCCCTTGGTAAGCCTCCATGACCTATCCTTGAGCTTCTTCCCCTTGCCCAATGGAAGTTTTGAAATCCTCCCTTCGAATCAATGGCCTCCTCATCCTTCAAGAGCTGACGAGAATTGAGAATGATTTGCCCTCCAATTGATTTTAGGATGAGAATTCTTGGGCCCAATGAGACAAAAAAATATTCCATCCTCCAATCAAATAGCATGACAATCCTCATGACTAATGGGATTGGAGGACTCACCCTTTCCTTTATCTTGGATATCTTGATGAGGTTCTTGAGCTTGATCCTTATCCTTTTCGTCGGTTGACCCTCACATCCTACTTCTTCATCCTAATTATTTCAAGTAACTAACTACTAGGACAATTAGTAACAAGTAACAAGTAAACATCCTTGAGTCCTTATTTGACTAAATAAATTCAATGGTTGAAGTAACATCCCTTCGTACCATTTACTCTTTTGATATCCCCTACTTATTTTTTTCTTCCATGCACTAATTAACTATGTAATACACAGTAAATTGGAATTAAAATTTGCATCACAAAAATCCCCCACATACTTCTAGATCCACCGTCGAAATTAGAGTTCGATGAATCCATTAGATCTAGGATGTTCGAGTTTTCATGAGGTTCCACCGTCACTCCCACACCTTACACTACTTTAATTTATTAAATAAAAAAGCCTCGACCCCTTCTGGATGCAAGTATCACATTGTTTCTACTATCCTCTTGGTTTTTGTTGATGCAGGTGAGAATTTAGTCATGGCAGATGATGTCGCTACACCCTCAAATCTTCTAGGTTCACTAGTAGAAAAGGAAGAGCTTGAAGAAGCACCGCTTGACGTGAATGTCTTTCAACAGTCGCGCGAAGAAGAACCGTCCAGAAGAGTGGTGCGCACTCGAGTCGATCGTTCGGCATGGGATCGTCGATTGTTTCTTAATTCGCATGCCTTAGCAATCTATTTAGAATTTGTCCCTACTTGTGGAGTCGCACCAGAAAGGTTTGAAGAGTGTCAATGTGAAGACGACGATGTTCGTCTTCATTGTCGAACTTAAGTTCCCGCTGATGGCCATTATCATTGGCTGCGGGCCCAATCAACCCCCTTTCCATGGAGCATCGAGCTGAATACCTAGCTTGCACCATTCGTCGCATTCTAGAGTTTTTGCAATTGTGATTTATCCCCTTAAAGTTGTTTACTAAGTTATAATTCACCAGAGGCCACTTAGGTGGAAATGTAAATACTTAAGTTTGATTTTGATTCTATTTAAGAGTCTGATAGAAGCGAAGATTAAATAAAGATGTATTAGGACTGCATCCTAAAAATCTTTCAAGTACATCATTCGTGCCTGAAGATTATTCTACAGGCTAATTTAATATTGTCATGGCAAAATGTTATTGTTAATTATGGGCTTGTATTCCCAATATATCAATAAATTCCCATTTAATTCTACATCCCCTTTCACCTCTTTACAACATAAAAGGATAATGTACTTAAAAAGGTTTACTAGGTCCTAAAATTAATTAAGCCTTACATCAAATTAAATAAAAGAGTATTTTACGTTGAAATATCCAAAGGCTAATTCAATTCTTAATAATTATTACTTGGAGGTTTATCAGGATTCAAATCATTAACACTAAGGAAAATTATGGAACTAAAGCTTAACAATTTGTGGTATTATAATCCATGACTCACACTAGTATAGTTACATTTGCAACTACATTGATTCTAACCACCTGACAACCATGTGGCACACACATGTGCACATTGAGCCAAAAACCTAACCTCAATTATCGCACAAAATGGACCATCAAAAGTAAACATGGCAATTTGGATGTTGTCAATCTAATTTTGCTTGCAACTATAATACAATAGTTACAACTATGACTTGATTTCCCTCCAACACGTGGCACCATAGTGTGTAACACAGATAAAACCCTAACCTTAATACAAGAATTCACAGTGATTTAACCACATACACGTGGTGTACCATGACCGTTCAATCTTCCATTAATTGTAATTATGCTTTTATAGTCGAATGTGTAACTTCAGCTTATCCTATAAGTCCCTTGGATACATGCCATGTGGCATCGCATAATTCATTTATGTATGAACCCTAATTCTAATAGGACTTTCCATAACAAAACATTATTGTACACATGGCAATTTGATGGCCATGCGATGGTTACTCATTTACAACTATGTTCATGTTGTTGCATTTATGATTTCAATATGAACAATACACATCACCGATTCATGACATGTTGTGTTCTTAGTACTATCGAATATTGAACAAGACATGTTTGAAGGTGACATGTGGTTATGTGTCAAGTGCATGATGTTGTTCATCTTGGAACATTTTGGTACATCCACATGGTGTAATTTGATAGACCCCATCGAACGATGGGGAAAAATCATGTTATTTAATGATGCAAATATATTGAATAATCTACACCCTACCATGTATGAAATTGTAACTAGTTGTGTACTTGCCAAGTGCCATCATCTAGTTAGGCATGCTATAATTGCAAATTAGTTGAATTGGTAGTTGTATGTGTCAAGTGGATAAATGTATACGAAGCACATACACATACCATATGGTAGAATACTTCATCCCTCGTTTTCAACTAGTAATCATTTTCAATTAATTATTTGCTGATATTTCATTTTTAGTTGCATGTGTCATTTGCAACTAATTTGCAATTGCAAAAACTAGTTGCAAATGACAAATTTTCTTCTAGTGTGTGCCTTTGATAACAAAAATGTTCGTAAATTCTAGCATTATATTTGGAATTGGTGCTTCTCATTTCATAAAAATTATAGTGATAAGCCATGTTTTATTAGCCCATTCTTCCTTTTCACTGATGTCTTTTAAGTTTATGACCTCTCAACATGCTTACCATAATTATGTTTTGTTTGTATCCACATGAAATATGTTAAGATCTGAAATGTGAATACCTTTGTCCAGTAATGTTGTTATGTCCATTATGGTTGTTTTTTTCTTCGCATATGTAGCCCCTACTGTAATCATGTCAATCTCCATCCCACTTGGTTGCACATTTGTTGGTGACTACGTTCCCACCTCTCCATCCTTTTGTGTTGTTGCATGTCCTTCCATAAATCATTATTCCACATCTTTTTCTTCGTTCGATTTGTGAATATATACCAAATCCACCAGTGTTATTCATGGGCTTCCTTACTTATTTGAACTCCAACCTCTTCTCCATCTTCATAGAAACTCTATTATAGATGTTCCTACCCTATATATGTCTTGAATTATAGAATGTGCAAATTGCACTTTTTCATGTGGTATTACTTTCCTTCCTCACACTCCAAGGATGACAATGAATGGATGGTGACCTCATTGCCAACGGCTAATTGTTCAATATTCTAGCATTTTCCCCTCTTTTAAACATTTCATTTTTTTTTCTCAACACTTTTGCTTCCTCCTCTCGTCTATGCTCACTTCTCTGTTTTTCTTTCTCCCATGTTAATCTATGTAATTTCTATAGGGCACTATTTGCATTCATGCTTCTACGAATTTTAGAGCTTTGAGAAAACACACGGCTTCCTTCATGAAATGAAAATAATTCATGATGGTTATTTTGTTTATTTTTGTCCTTTAACTTTGTCATGTCCTAACCTTGGGCTCGCAACCAAGGCAAGGGTTTGCAAATGTGTGGGCTGAAAATGAAGCCCAAGAATAACATTTCATGCTCACGAGAGTGTAGGAGAGTGTTAGGGAATGAGCCCACACACTTTTAAGTCGGCTCCCACTTTGGGAGTTGTAGTCTTGATGGACTCCCAAATTTTCAGAAAACAATTTCAAAGGTCAAAACTCATTGGATTGAAAAGTTCCTTATACCATTGGAAATAGTTAGAAACGTAGATGTCTAAATGGGATTACATGATTCATTTGAGTACTCAAAACATAAGTTATGGCCAAAAGAAGGGTCGGAAGTCAAAATACCAATTTGACTCCTAATCACTAAAAGCTGGGAATTGCCATGATTTACCTACACTCAAGTGGCATGCCACATAATTTTGGAAAGATTACAAAAATGGCTATAATTTTGCTTCAAATCTCACCCCAATCGAAGGTTTGCACAAAAAATTATGGGCCTCCAAAGTCGTAGGAGTCCCAATTTTGGAAAATTTGCAACAAAATGACATTTGGGTGCAACCCCCATGGCTAAGCACAGCTCCAACCTCTTATCCCCGAAATGTTGTAAGTTAAGGAGTGTATCCCCACACCTTCTTTTTTTGTTGTTTTCACCTTCAAACTCACATTTGAGTCTTATGACAAGTTTGGGGGTGCGTCAAGCTTCCCATTCGTCTCATTTGTTTTGTGGGCTACCCATTGTCTTTAAAATAACGTTTCATCTTTGAATTTATGACAACCCATCACTATCATTTTTTGTGTCTTTTATACAACCACGTGGAAACATGTCACCTCATCATTATGAATAAACACCTCACATATCAAATTTTTGATCGCTCTACATCCGTAATCTTCCTAGGTTAGCTATATTGAATATGGGTTAGTCTCTTTGTATATCTTATGTTAATTATGCTAATACATTTGCTGATTGTACCAATACATTTACTGAATCGATCAATACATATGTTAACTATGCCAATACATCTGTTGAACCAACCAATACCACCGATATACCAACTTCAAATTTTTGAATCACAAATTCCTCATTTTATACTTCATAGTCCATTTCATTATGAAACACCAATTCCTTGCTTCTGAATTTATCATCCAATGATTTTTCCTTCATCCAAAATTTTAATGTCAATATTATTTTGACCTTAAGATCTTCCATCCATTCTTCTTCATCATGCCCCGCATTTGTGGTTTTTGTGTTACATAGTTTTCATCTTTCCATATCAAAATTGTCACAACCCTAGCTTTGGGCTCGCGACCAAGGCAAAAGGGTTGCAAAGGTGCGAGCCAAGAGGAAGCCCGAGATTCACATCACATACTCCTAGGAGTGTCGAAAAGTGTGAGGGAGTGAACCCTCACACTCCCAAGGCAACTCCCACTTTAAGAGATGGAGTTTCAATGGACTCCCAAAACTTCAGAAAGTGATTTCAGGGGTCAAAACTCAATGTCTTGTGGCGTTATTTATATCATTAAAAATCTCTTGGAATGTAGATGTCTAAAATGGGTTCGCATTGCTCATTTGGACATCTGAAACACAAGTTATGGCCAAAAGAAGGGCCAGGAGTCAAATTGCCAGTTTGACTCCTGACCAAAAAAATTCGGGAATCGACCCGAGTTACTTAGTTGCAGACAACGTGTAACATACCATTGGAAAGCTCTTGACGAGAGCTACAACTTTGCTTCAGACCACACCTCAATCCAAGGTTTGCTCGCAAAGTTATGGGGCTCCAAAGTTGCAGAAGTCTCGCTTGGCGCAATTTCGGGACTCTCATGCGGGGGTCCTGGGAGAGAAAAACCATTTGGATGTAGGCCCCGTGGAGAGGTGCAGAGAACCCCGGGAGAGGGGGAGGAGGCAGCAGCCACATCACTCATTAGAATAATTTAAGAAGTACATAGAGGGGAGGTAATGCCACCTGATGGTGGCATTGTCCATCCCGATAATGTTCAAGTGAAGCCACTCTTTCCTAAAGGTAAGCTCAATACTAGTCTGAATGTTTAGGTCCTTGGCCGGATGGTGAGATTTAATGGCCTTCCAAGTGGCCATACTGACCTCCACCGTCGCCACCCAGGCTTGGAGAAGAACTTTTTGGAGGGAGTAATGGTCGCCGAAATGTTTCCTGCATCTTTTCGTCCAGAGGTGGTAGAGGATGAAAGTGCGAAGAATGTCGAGCGGTTATCGGGGGTAAGTAAATCCGCAAGTGTGGTACGCGAGGAGGCCGGGGGGGTTCGTCCTCGAGTTCCATGGTGGCCTCGCCAAGGAGCACAAAATGCCAGGAGGTCGTGAGATCGCGGTGAATTTTCCATTCGTTCTAGATGCGTTTGAAAGCCTTCCACGCATTTTGAGCCATTGGGCAATCAAGTAAGCAGTGCTGAGGGGTTTCCTCGGCACCGGAGCTGCACATCTTGCAGTGGGGGGGAATGCCCATGATTTGCAGCCGGGATCCGACCGGGAGACCCTGGTTGAGGGTGAGCCAGATGAGAGTGCCCACTTTTCTTGGGCGGGAGTTGTGCCAAATTCTGGCGATGGTTGTTGAGTGGAGGTGTTCCTTAGGTCGAGGCCTTATATGAAGGAGATCATGTGCGGTACGCGCGTGGGGTTCTAGGTGTTGATATAACCTCTTTTGGCGGTGTATCCGTAGAAAGGGGCGTCCCTGAGTGGTGGGGAGGTCTTCCAGTGCCACTCCCCGGGGTCCTAGGGAAGGTCCTGGATAAAGCCAGATTCGAAGATCCAAAAGGTTGGTGTTTTCTTACTTGCGGTTTTTAGTTCCTTGGCGATTTTGAAAGTCGCCCCAGAGCTTTCTTGGGAGAGAATTCTGACCGGGCGTAGGTCGCCGGTGGCGATGGTGATGATATGATTGGTGGAGGCCTGAATGCACCGGTTGGGCGCCACTCTTTTGAATTCAATCGCTTTGGCTTGTCTCAAGGTTGCGTCGAGGACAAAATATATCCATTTGAGGGGGGCGTCGTCTGAGGGCGCGGGATCGCTGATCCAATCTCTGTTTCTCAGGGGGTTGGTGCTTTCGGCCAGCAGCTAAGGGATGATGGCGATGATGGAGTCCTTGCACTTTTTGTTTAAAGGGTGGTAGCTCATGCCGAGCTCAGCAAGGCTTTTCCACTCTTGTTCACTCGGGTTCCAAAGGTCTTTGGTTCGTGTGCAACCGGCTCTTGCAAAGGCGTTTCCATCACTGGATCCTCCCAAGCCCAAAGGGATTCCGTGTTCGTTGAGAATTAACGGATTGCCGAATATTGGTTGTCAGAAGATCTCGTCCGTGTTGGTGGGGTCCGCTTTCGTTAATCCCGGCCTCACCTTCATCCAAGCTCCTATGATGCTCTTCCACATTGAGCATTGAATTCTTTTGAGTTTAGGCGCGGCGAAAATCCAATTGATGTCTGGGATGTTGGGGCCCTTGCTGTGCACGGGCAACCTGATCTGGTCGACCTTGTTCCGTATGAACTCCTTCCACGGCTCTCCACCCGGTGCGAGCCCTCTCACCAGCAGCTTGGCCAAGAGGGCCTCAGATTGAGCCTTGGGGTCAATGATTCCGAGGCCCCCTTGGACGGCCGGGAGCGTTAGAGTCTCCCATTTTACTTTGGCGCGGGCTGGGGCATCCTTGGCGCCCCAGATGAAATTCCTTATGACCCTTCTGATCTGCGTGACCATCCGGGGGTTGGGGTTCCAACACACAGCCAAGTACCACATGGAGGCCAAAAGGACCTGGTTGGCAACCAGGATCCTTCCGGCCAAGGACAGCAGATTGTGACTCCAAGCTATGAGCTTGCTTTTTAGAGCTACCATCATTCTATCAAAAATCGCCTATGGGGGGAGATGGGAGCCTACCAGGACTCCTAGATACCTCGTACCTTCTCCTTCCGGCACCCATTTGAGCCCAACCTCGATTCCCCATTGCCAGGTCCAGTCTTTCTTGTTGGCCCAGATGGCCGCCGACTTGTGCAAGTTGAACTTCGCACCGGAGGCTACGCTGAAGGTCGTGAGAACCTTTTGAGCCTTGTCCAGGTTCGAGGTGGTCCCCTTGAGGTATAGGGCCGTATCATTAGTGAAGGTTTGATCCCTGATGAAGCCCCCCCTTGGCAAGGGGAGGCCTTCTACCTCGTTTCTAGGGTCCGCCAGCATGTATCCCAACACGTCCGTGGCCAGGATGAACAAGTAAGGTGCCAGGGGGCATCCCTGCCTTACCAAGCGAGCTAGTTGGAAGTCCGGTCCTGACTCTCCGTTCATCTTGACAACTGATGACGCTCCTTTGTAGAGCGCCTTCACCCATCGGATCCACGTGTCTCCAAATCCGAGCTTTTCCAATGCGCCGAATAGAAAGCCCCATTCGATTATATCAAATGCTTTTTCAAAGTCCAGGAGAAGAAGGACTAAGTCTTGGTTGCTTTCTTCAGCCCAGCTCAGGGCTTCCTGAGCAATAAAGACGTTGTCGAGTATGGATCTCCCTTCCACGAATTCGGTCTGGTTCGAACGGATGATGTTCAGGAGAACCGCTTGTAGTCTTCCGGCGAGCACCTTGGCCAAGATTTTGTATATGTTCCCTAGGAGCGTAATTGGCCTCCAATTATTGAGTCTCGCATGGTCTCCAGATTTCGGGATGAGAGTTATGATCCCTTTGTTTATGTATGCGGAGGTTTCTCCCTCGTTGAACAGTGCCCTGAACGCTTGGAGGAAGTTCAGTGCTATCTCCTACTCACATTCGTGGAAGAACTCCATGGGTATGTTGTCGTGGCCCGACGCTTTGCGCTTCGGAAGGGCTCGAATGGCTCTTCCGACTTCCTCTAAGGATAGGCTGCTGGTCAGGCTGGCGTTTGCATCGCCGGTGACCATGCCGGGGATGTTTTTCCAACATAGGTCTTGGGCCTCGGCGGTGCTGGGAGTTCTGGCCTCTGATGTGTACAGCCGGGCGTAGAAGCTTGTGATGTAATGCGTGAGATCTTGTTGACCCAAGACTGTCCCGGAGTCGGTCTCAAGTTCTCTCATGAGGGCCTTCTTTTTTCCGATGCGGTGGAAATCAAAGAAGGTTTTGGAACAGGTGTTGCCATACTTGAGCCAACTGGCTGAGCTAAGGTGGCGGTTTCGCGCCACGGAGGCTTGAAATTCTTCCGCAAGCTGACCTTGGGCATCTGAGAGTATGCCCTTCACTTCTGAGTTTGTGGGGTCTCTTTGGAGCTGTAGCTCCGCCAATTGGATCTTCTTGGTGTAGGATCTGACACGTGCCCCTTGCGCACGCCTCTTTTCTTTTGCCATCCACGTGTTGCAGTTGGCGACCCTTTTCATCACCTCTTCGAGCCATTCGGCCTAGTCCCATCTGGTGGAGGGCCGTGCCGCGTCCCCGGACCAGGCGTTCAACAATTCCGATTTGCCCTTCTCTTCGTTCAGCAAGGTGACGTCAAAATATCGAGTCGGATTATTGGGGGGGTGTCACAACCCCACTTTGGCCAAGTGTGGGGGTGAAGCCCAACACTCCCAAAGTTGGGGATTTGGAGTCCTCCGGGACTCCCGAATGTTTAGAGTTCAACAGCAAGGCTCAAAACACCTCGTATTGAGGTGTTCTTGGTTTCATTGGAAAGATCTTGAAGCGTAAATAGCGAAAATGGCCTCGCATTGGTCATTTGGACATCTGCAGCCCAAGTTATGGGCAAAAGAAGGGCCGAGAGTCAAACTGGCAATTTGACTCCCGACCACTAAAAGTTGGGAATCGACCTCTTCCCGACCTCCGAATTGAGACTGCAACATGGCGTTGAAAACATCTCGACGAGGGCTACAACTTTGGTTAAGACCTTGTTGCAATTAGACTCTGCAGTCGGGAGTTATGAGCGCCCAAAGTCCCGGGACTCCAACCGGGACAGTTTCAGGACAATTTCGGGACTCCAACTTGGGAGTCCCGGGAAAAAGAGCCATTTGGATGTAGTCCCCATGGAGTGGTGCAGGGTGAACCCCTTACAGGGAGGGAGGCAAGAGCCCCATCAATCATTAGAAAAATTGAGAAAGTACAAGGGGGGGAGCAGGCGCCACGAAATGGCAGCCTCGCCCTCCTCAAAAATGCGGCCGTGAAGCCATTCAATCTTAAAGGCTAGCTCAATGCTATTCTGATTTTCCTGAGTCCTATCCTGGCTAGAAGATCTAATGACCTTCCAGGTGGCCATGCCCACCTTCGTCGTAGCTTCCCAAGATTGGAGCAGAACCCTTTTGAGGGAGTACTGACCATCAAAGTGCCTTCGGCGTCTTTTGAACCAAAGATAATAGAGCAGAAAGCTCCTAAGAATGTCGAGGGGTTGTCTCCGGTAGGAGAAGCCACCCGGGTGGTAGCGATGGAGGTCCGAGGGGTCGTCCTCTTCTTCGAACACGGACTCCCCAAGAAGAACGAAGGGCCAGGTAATGGAGAGGCGGTTGGGTGCCTCCCATTCGCCCTAGACACTGAGGAAAGCACTCCAGGCCTTTTGGGCCAGGGTGCATTCCATGAGGCAGTGTCGGGCAGATTTCTGGAGCCCCTAGTCATAGCCTTTGTAGGGGGCCTGAATTCCCATGGTCTGGAACCAAGTGTCCACCGGCAGCCTGTTGTTGAGGGTCAGCCAGGTGAGCGCTCCAACCTTGCGGGGACGCGCATTGTGCCACATTCTGGCCACGATCTGGGCAACCGTCGAGTTGTGCAGATCCAGGTCTTGGATGAAGGTGATGATGCTGGGGAAGTGATGTTTTTTCCTGGCATTCTGGTATCCTCTCTTGGAGGAGTATCCAAAGAAGGGAGCGTTGCCCATGTTGCGCGTCGACTGCCAATGCCAGTCCCCCGGATCCCACGAGAGATCAGAGATGAATCCAGACTCGAAAATCCAATAGATTGTAGGTTTCTTACCTGGCGGGAGCAGATCCTTGGCGAGCCTGAGCGTGGTTCCATGGCCGTCTTGGGCGAGGACTTTGACAGGTTCGTACCCCTCAAGGGGAATGATGGTGCAGTGTGAGCTGGTAGCTTGAACTCGGCCAGCGCTGGACGATCTCCTGAACTCTTTGGCGCTGGCGGTGGTAAGGTTTGTATTGGTGATCTGATACACCCATTCCGGTGGGGCGGTCTGGTCAACTTCCTTCTTGCTGACCTAGTCCCCTACGAGTGGTTTGCTATTAGAGGTGGCCGGAGTCTAGGGAATACTGGCAACGATGAGGTCCTTGTTTAGTCTATTGCTGGTGTGGAAGCTCATTCCGAGAGCTGAGAGGTTTTTCCAAGTTTTCGCCTCTGGGTCCCAGAAGTCGCCAACTCTGGAGTGGCCACCGTTCACGAGAGCATTGCCTTCACTCCTGCCACTAAGCCCTAAGGGTCTGCTGTCCTGGTTTGTTATGAGAGGATTGCCAAAGACCGGTTGTCTGAGCACTTCGGCAGCGTTGGTCGGCTCCAACTTGCTTAAACCCGGTCTGACATTCATCCGCACACTGAGAATGCTCTTCCACTGAGAGGTTGGAGGTCTCTTCAGCTTCGTGGCTACAAACAGCCAATTGATGTCTTGCGTGACTGGGCCCAGCCCGTGCACCGGAAGCATAACCTGGTTAGCCTTATGCCTCAAGAGCTCCTTCCAAGGCTCTCCTCCCGGTTCAAGACCCCTGATGAGGAGCTTTGCTAAGAGAGCCTTGGACTGAGTTTTTGGGTAAATGATCCCGAGTCCTCCCTGTGAGGTTGGGAGGACAAGGGTCTCCCATTGACCTTGGCTCTCGCGTTAATGGGTTTTCCGCTCCAAATAAAGTTCCTCACTACACCTCGAACATGGCAGCACATCTGGGGTTCAGGTTCCAGGAGGCCGCCAGGTACCACATGGAGGCGAGGAGTACCTGGTTTGCTACCAGGATCCTCCCGGCTAGTGAGAGGCGGCAAGTACTCCAGTTGATTAGCTTGCCCTTAATGGCTGACAACATCTTATCAAAGTTGGCTTCAGGGGGAGATGGAATCCCACCTGGATTCCCAGATATTTCACCCCTTTGCCTTTCGGGATCCACTAGAGTCCCACTTCCTGACCCCACTCCCATTCTTTGTTTTTTTTGTTGGCCCAGATCGTTGCTGTTTTGTGCCAATTTATTTTTGCTCCCGACACACTATAGAAGATGTCCAGGACTTTTTGCGTCCTTTCCATATTGTCGCGCGTTCCTTTTAGGTAGAGCGTTGTGTCGTCCACAAAAGTCTAGTCTGTTATTTTCCCTCCTCCCGGGAGGGCTAGACCTTTTACTCCGAAACGGTGGTCATCGAGCATGTGCCCAAGGACATCTGTTGCCAAAATGAAAAGATAGGGTGAGAGCGGGCACCCCAATCTCATTGATCTGCCGAGTGGGAAGGTGCTCCCCTCCACTCCATTTAGCTTGATGGCCGACGAGGCTGACTTGTATAGCGAGTTCACCCACCGGATCCATTGTGAGCAGAATCCGAGTTTTGCCAAGGCTTCAAAAAGGAAGTTCCACTCGATCCTATCAAAGGCCTTCTCGAAGTCTAGGAGTAAGAGGACTAAGTCCTAGTTGCTCTCCTTTGCCCAATGGAGTGGCGTAGAGAATACTATATGGGGGAAGGTGGTGGCTTCCCCCAAATCCGGGCCGTGGTGAGTCTTGTGTGTCAAAGTGCCCGTGGCTTGTCCCAACACCCAAGGGTGTCCCGAATGTGAACTAACCCTCGTGTGGTTGGTTCTTGGATGCAGATTCAAGCTTGATCTTCTAGTCCCTCTTCCTAGTCTAATCCCGGGATTTTTAGCACGGCCTTCTACCCCTCTATAGTGCTGGAAGTCGAGAGCGCCCTCCAAGTCCCAACTTTCCGCAACTACACATAATTGAACCCTCAAGTGGGTTCAACAAGGGACTTAGGAGTGCGTCAGGGGGGGTGATGGCCCCATATTGTAATTGTGAGCAGGGAGTGGTCTGAAAGCTTCCTGATGGAGGCCGCGGCCTCCATTCTGCCTCCCCTTTCTTCGATGCCTTGGGATACCATGAATTTATCTATCCTTGAAACCGCTGATTGGGGCCCAGACCTCCCGTTGTCGAAAGTAAAGTTCTTCTTCGACATCTTTCGGAAGCTATCCAGCCTCCAAGCGTCGGCAAGGCCGTAGCTCAATGTCATTTGGTGCCAGGTTGCCGCTTCTCGTCTGTGGATTTGCCTTCTGCTGGGTATGCCCCGGCGTGTGGTTTCTTCAAAATGATTGAAATCTCCCCCCACCAAGATGTGATCCGAGTCAAAGCTTGCCTGTGTTATTTTTCGCCAGATGGAGGCCCTCTAATTGGAAGTGCGTTGTGCGTATATGTTGACAATGGTTAGGGATCCTCCCTCCGTGGATTTGAGCGTAACGTACTGAGCCCGTCCTTCGGTTAGGATGCCGTGATCTTTGATGAGCGAGGAGGTCACTCGATCTACGAATATCGTAGTTCCTGCACTAGTTCTTTGTGATCGGCCCATCGGAATTCCTTCATTCCAGGACGCAGTTCCGTTCCAAAATTCCATTTTTTTTCCGAAGCTCTGAATTCCTTCTTTATCCAGATGATGCTCCTGTATAAGAAGGATTTGAGGGGGGTGGCGAGAGAAGCCATCCAGGCCTTGATCTCCTTTGGTTTGGGTGTGTCACCCCTTAGCCCCCTTATGTTGAGGGAGACCAGTGACAATGGTCTTTCAAGCATAATTGAGTCGATTCCGGGCGGCCTTGGAGCCGAACGATCCCGTTTCTCTGATGACATCCCCCGCCGGACCCTCCTAAGATTCGTCCTCCTTCTCTCGGCCCGATCTGGGGTCGTTGTTTGCCTCTGGCGAAGCCAAGATTGCAAAGTTTAGTTTGGTGTATCGCTTCTTCCTCGTCGCCTGAGGCGAGGCCTATATGCTGGCTGATCGGTTCTTGTTTTCTTGATGTTCCGAATGCACCGCCTCGGTCTTCATCAAGAGGCCTCGGTCTTCATCAAGAGGTTGTGGGCCGGAGCTGAGAACTCCAACTCATTTCCCATTCCTTGCTTGCCATTGAGCACCTTCCAGTGCAGGTGACGCTTATTTTGTACGCTCAGGGCGCTGGTTTCGGAGTCAATGTGGGCTAGAATGGTGCATTCCGTGCCTCCCCTACTCGGTTCCTTTTGCCATGACCATTCTAGCAGAAGGCGAGCTTTGATTGTTAACTTGTACCTCAACACCTTTTCTTCCAACTCCATTTCTAAACGTTGGGTGAGGTTCGCCCAAGCTGAGTCTTGTGTCCACTCGGCTTCAGTTGGCCCCGTGACTCTCATGCTGAGCGGAAGGCTCGGCCGAACATGATTCTTGGAGAACACCAGGGTCTCCTTGATTGAATTCTTCTCCCTCACCAACACTGGCTAGATCCTTGCTTTAAATGGTTCGCCATTGCTTGGAGTATCAATGCCTAACGAGGAGAAGTAAGAGGGGTGTACGTCGAAGTGGAATTGCGCTCTTTTCCCTTCTGAAGTTGGCTCTTGCTGCGGGGTTCGAGGGGGGGGGGGTGTCGCGTATCCGACTTGGGCGAGGCGAACTTGGGCATGTGTTTCTTTCTGCCTTGGAAGGACCATCCTTCTAGCGCGTCCTCTTGACACTTGGCGCGGATATCCCCGCCATGGCTCCCCTCCTCCGAGCTGGCAAACGGGTTTGTACTCGCTTCCGTCTTCTGAGCTTTTGGGCAGTTTAGCTCGGGACGCTCGAAAAAGAGGTTGGATTTGGGTGTCGTGGCCTCCTCTGAAGGTTTTTTGGCTTCCGCCCGAATTCCTACCTCTGCCCGGCTTGGCAATGGGGGGGGGTCCGCCGAGCTCTGGTTCTCCTAAACTCCGACTGCTACAGTCCATTGCCCCGAGTCGGAGCTTTGGCTTCCTGAGCGATTCTTTGACAAGTCGGCCGGTGGTGGTGGGGCCGAGGTCCGATTCCTTGGAAGCTTTGATTCCGTGCGTCCTTGGTACTTGCCTACGACTTGCGGATTGTGATGAGATGCAACTACGGGATCTTGTGCTCTTGCGTGTGTCGCGGTCATGGATGTCGAGCGCGTGTTCGGGTGCCTGCTATCCGTCCCATGTGAGACGAAGGTATGGTGGGCCGTTCCTTCCTGCGCCAAGTTTCTGATGATGTTGCACGTCCGGGCTTGATGCCCGAATCTATGGCACTTCTGACACTAGTTCAGAAGCCCGGAATAAAGAATTTTTTGCCGGATCATGTTGGTGATGGTGGCTCCTTTCGCCATTGAAGGTATCCTGATATAGCCCGCTAGCTTGGCGATGTCCTTCACCTCTATCGTAACCATTGGGCCGGCCGATCTCTTCATGTAAGAGTCGGCCGCCTTAATATCCAACACTTCTCCGAGCTTGCTCGCCATAATGGTGAGAGTTCTTTCGTTTCTGAACTGGTCGTGCAGATTAGGGAACTGAACCTTGATTGTGTGTGTGAAGAGCGTTTCCGCTCCTTGTGCGTTGGCGTTGAAGTTCGGGTTGTACCTGGAGAAAGACAGGCTAAGTCCGTTCCATTCCACCGTGGCCAGTTTCCTGGTCGAGGTGGCTCCTTCCTCATCCTTGAAGAGGATCAAGAAGAAACCTCTCGTAAAAAGTGTTGCTGAGATAAAAGTTGTTGGGAGGTGGAGCTTCAAGCTCTCTTGCAACACCTTGAAAGATGTTCTCCCTCCCAACGTTCGTCTGATGACGGTCCTGCGAGCCTTCCTAGCCGCATTTCCTTGCATCTCGATCACCATTTCCTTCAAGAAGTCCGCCTCAAGCTCTAGGCTGTAGTCCACCGGCAATGGGCCTTGGGTTTCCTCCCCCACGGGGGAGGTTCTTCCCGATCCGCTGCCCGGGTGCACAATAAGAGTTGGGTTTGTAGGTGGAGCCGTCGTGGGAGTGCTCGGATCCTTCGATCTTTTGGTCGAGGCGTCATCCCTGATCGCCGGCCTTGCGGCGGTAGCTCCTCGGATTTCCTGTTCCAGCCCTTGCCCCACACACGCAAGAAACAATTCTGAGGGACGAAGGGAGGGAGTGTATGGAAAGGAGCTTACTTGAGGAGGAGGGAATCGGCCGACCGTCTCGTCCGCACCTGATGAAGCTGGTTCCGGTATGTCCGGGAGAATAATCTCCGGAGGTGACCGTTGCTGGTTGCCTTCGTGAGCTCCTCCATCGCTCCTTTCCAAGATCGCTTGCGCAGTCCGATCTGGAGCTTGACATCTTGCCAGATTGTTAGGCGCAGTCGAGACCTCCGGTGCTCGGAACTCCTTTCTCCCCTCCTTGCTGAACGGGTTTCCTGAGAGGAAATTGTTTTATGCAGGAGGAGTTTCTCGAGAGCTTTGCACTGACGGAGTGACCAAAGAAAGAGATCCGTTGGAAAAAGGTGCATTCCCGTTGCTTGTCTGAACGGAGAGACGGGTGCCGCCGCCGCCGCTAGGGTTCGGCTTGTTTTTGAATTTGTCGAAACCTTGCCGCGCACTGCGCCCGACCTTCCGAATTCTATCAGCTACGGGAAAGAACTCATTGAGCTTGGAGATTTGTAGATCTTCAAGCTCTGAGTGGTTATTCATCTTTACCATCGAAAAACGCTCAGAAAAACATTAAGAAACGGTGCATTCTGCTTCGAAAACTAGGAGACTCTCTGATACGTGCCCCGGGAGCGAATGCGCGGAGCGGAGCGTCGCCCTGTGGAAAGGTGCAGAGTATACCATAAGGGGGAAGGTGGTGGCTTCCCTCAAGTCCGGGCCGTGGTGAGTCTTATGTGTCCATGTTGCCCGTGGGTCGTCTTAGCACCAAAAGTGCTCCAATTATGCACCAACCACCTTGTGTGGGTTGTGTGTAGGCCCATGTGAGTGAGTGAAGCTTGTCAAGTCTTCCTAGTCCCATCCCGGAGCTCCAACACGCCCCTCTAGCCCTCGAAGTGTTGTGAACTAAGGAGCGCGCCCCGACTCTTCCCCCTTCCACTGTCTTGTACTTGGACTCACTTTTGAGTCCTTCAAGGAGTTGGTAGTGCGTCAAAAATCCTCTTCTTAAAGTCCACCTCCATTCTGCTCCCAATATACTAGCATCCATTCTTCTTATTATTGAATTTCAATTCCATTTATTTGTATGGTTAAAGCTTATTCACATTGACTAGCATTGGATTAGTCTCAAACTTCTCAATTGTCATCAATAACACAATGTTATTTGGCAACACATATTGTACTTTGTATGGGCCAAACCATTTCCAAGTAAACTTCCCTAGGTGTGACTTATTTCCTTTTGAAAACCATAGAACATAATCACCAAAATTGAATTACTTCTTTAAATTCTTTTGTTGATTCCATAATGCTCTATTCCATTTCTTAATGCCAATAGTTTTTGCAACTTACATCCTAACCTCCTACTTCTCCAATTTTGAAACTCTACTAGTTACAACTCTCACTAAAATACTATCTTTTTTATTACCACCAACAATTGGCATTATGTATCTATGGGCATCAATGGATTTAATCCATATACTAATTGATATGGTGTGTACGCTATTGTTACTTTATATGTAATTATGTATGAAAATAGCATTGTTGACAAATGTTCATCCCAATATGTTCTATTCTCACTAACCAACTTGGTCGAGAAAGTCCCAAGCACCTTGTTCATAAACTCAACCTACTCATTCCCTTGAGGATAATAGGTTATAAAACTCACATGTTGCAACAAAGAATGATCTTTCAAATACTTGATAACATCATGAATGAAATGAACCCCCTAATCTATGACTATAGTTAAGGGACATCCAAACTTAGTTAATATGCACTCATACAAATTCTTTGATGTTATTCTTGCAAAAATATCAATTCTCATTACTTTTGCTTCCACCCACATGGTAGCATAATTTGTGGCGACAAAAATGTATTTGTTTCTTGTATATGATTACTGGCTTAATTTGCCCCACAAAATCAAATCCCCATTTCACAAATGGTTTTTTTGGAAGACTTGTGACCAACTTTGCAAAACTTTGAGTCACCAATCCTCTTATTCTTTGGCATGCATCACAAGATTTATAGTAATCATTCACATTTCTAAATAAAGTTGGCCACCAATATTGCGCATCCAATATCTTCCTCTATGTGATATTAATTGCAAAATGACCTCATGATGGTCCTTCATGCAATTCTTTCATCACCATCTATGCTTTTGTAGTTGTCAAACATCTTTGAAGTCTATTGTCTTGGCCTATTTTATATAATTCACCATTCTTCAATGTGAAAGGCTTTGTTCTCCTTAATAGTCTTTGTTTTTATCATATAGATAATGTTCCCTTAATTTGCCCTCTTTTCAAAAATTCTTTTACATCATTGAACCATTTAGGTTTTGTGTAAAACAAACTTGCATATGTGGTTTGATTAGGCACACTTATAAGTTTTGCAATGTTTGGTAGTCTTAACATTATATTTGCAACTACATGAGTTTTGTGTGGTTCATACATTATTGTGAAGTTGTATTATAGGAACAATAACAACCACCTAGCTATTCTTCCTAAAACTTGTGGTTTATTGACCAAATAGACCACTACCATATGATCTACATAAAAGATAAACTTATTACCTAGCAAATAATGTCTAAACTTGTGCAAAGCAAAAACCATTGCTAAAGCATCTATGTGTGTCGTGTTATAATTTTGTTTTATTTTCTTCAAATGTCTAGAAGCATATCACTCTTCCCTATCAAATTTGGAGACATCACAACTCCTATAGCGAGTAATGATGGATCTATATGAACATGAAACTATCGTGAAACTATCCCAACCCTAACATTGGGTTTGTAACTAAGTGTGAAATGCAAGGGCCCATGAAGCTGATAGTGTGTTTAAGTGTGAAACACATTTTCACAAATGGGGACCATTCGACTTGCATTAGTAGGGACAACCTTAAACACAAATTTTACCGCCCTCTATTATTGGTTGTGCAAGTTGATCTCATCTTGAACTCTCGCTTGTGAATTTGTCCTAGTCCCATCCCAAAGTTCTAGCATGCCCTCCTACCCCCAAAGTGCTACAAGTTAGAGCGCCCCAACTCTCTTCTTCTTCCATTGTTTTGTTTTAAGACCCACCTTAGGGTCTTTTGAAGAGTTTAGGGGCGTGCCACTTGGTATTAAAGCTCTAGTAAAAGCTCGATCCATTGAATGTGCAATCCAATTGAAGAGGTTGTGGTGACAGAACCCACTAAGATTCCATATGTTTTACATGAAACTAGTATGGAGGAATAGGAGGATCATGAAAAACAAGAAGACCATGATGACCATGAAAGTGAAGAAAAGCAACACTCCATAGTTTTTTTTCACATTAGAACAATTAAAAGTTCTATTGAAAATGAATAGGTTCTATTTCATTAAGTTGGTTGTAGCCTTCAAAAGAGGATCATCAAAAGGTGTAGGATTCAAGCCTACTAAGCTTGTGAATTTCGACGAGGTCTGAGATCACAAGGTTGTAGATGCTTGGTTTGCGAAAATGGAGGACTATTTTCATGTTGCCAAAATTGGGCGACATTTGGCTGTGGAACTTAGCCAGTCCTGTTTAAAAGGTTATCTTTCAACATGGTGGAGGATAGTGAGGCAAGAAGAAGGGAAGACCCATGGCTACAAATGGGAATTTTTCAAGGAACGCATTGAGTTGGAATTCATTCCAAAGAATTTTGATTACGTCTCAAGATGCAAACTCCATGACCTTGTGAATGCGACAAATTACATCTTGTGCCAATATGTGAGGGCGTATTCCGAACTCATGCTTGAGATCCGGCATATGCATGAAGTAGATTGTGTGTGCCATTTTGTGGTGAGGCTCCCGACTTAGGCTAAGCGTAAGCTTGAAGAGAATTGGCCCGCCTCATTATCCAAGGCCATCATGAAAATGGAGGGTTTCTCAGATGTGAGACAAGATGAAAAGTATGGGTTCAAGAAGGAGAAAAAATTCCTTCACAAGAAGGCACACCATGAAGGGGAATGGAATCAAGGGCAAGACACTTCAAAGGGAGAAAAGCCCAAACAATTTCAAGGTTTAAACCTAAAGGATTTTTTGTCAAGAAGAGGGCTCCTTTAAAAGGGCGCAAACCCAAGGGGGATGTTAATGAGACATTACTCCAAAGATTAGCCCAAACCCAAACTAGGGAATGGGGGTTTTAAGGTAATTTCTGTTGTTGCCAACCTCGCCCAAAGTGAACATAATTACCATATTTTCTTAAAAGGGAAGGTTTTTAAGCGTGGGGTGTTATGTCTTTTGGACACATGGGCTTTTCACAACTTCATAACCCAAGAAAGTGTCGAAAGAATGGAGCTCCAGTTGGAGGAGCTCAAGGCACCCATTGAAATACACTTTGCGAATGCGGTTCCCCATCTCACTAGATTGTAAACAAGAGACGTGTTTTTTTCAACTATGGAATTGGAAAAGAAAGGTGGATTTTTTGGTTTCCACCTTAGGGGGAATGGAATGCATTTTGGGAATGGAATTCATCACCCACAACAATGTGTTCATAGAAGGGCACAATAGGCTAGTTAAAATCCCATCCAAAAATGGGATTGTTCGAATGAAGGCACATGACGTGCTTAATGTGGGTGGATCAACCATCCACTTGCTGTTAGGTAAAACTTTGGAAAAGGAATGCATGTGATGCGCTCCCAAGTCACGGGGGTGAAACCCACTTGAGGGTTTCACAAAGTCAAGTTGCGGAATTGAGACTTGGTAGCACGCTCCCGGCTTCCAATTCTAGAAAGGGGTAGAGGGTTGAGTTGGGAGCCCCGGGATTAGACTAGGAGAGGTATTAGTTGATCAAGCTTGAATCTGCATCAAAACAAACCACCCAAGTGGTTAGTTCTCTTTCCGGGACACCCTTTGGTGTTGGGACAAACCACGGGCAACTTCGGACCACAAGACTCACCACAGCCCGGACTCGAGAGTATGCCACCACCATACTCCCTATAGTATACTCTGCGACGCCCCGTGGGGGCTACATCCAAATGGCACAAATTCCCGGGACTCCCGAAAT
>Ga0116230_10001147_pt1 | contig 24680 bp, 21 predicted proteins | sample S1TSphfallax_3_FD_88678 | JGI IMG/M metagenome (GOLD analysis project Ga0116230, IMG submission 88678) | Host-associated microbial communities from peat moss isolated from Minnesota, USA - S1T2_Fd - Sphagnum fallax MG | ecosystem: Host-associated > Plants > Peat moss > Unclassified | place... | reverse complement strand
TACTCTGATCATTACTTGGGGGTAATAGGTGCGGAAGCGAAACGATGGGGGCGCTAGAATCGGCCTATCCCCGTATCAAATTTTTTATCAAATTTTTTTTTTTGAAATTTTTTTTTGAAATTTTTAATTAACTAATTTGTGTTAGATCTACTAACAATTCTGTGTTCACGCTCATAGTCAGTCTCAAGTCTTTCACCTGATAAAGATAAATAAATTCCTCTAAAGTAGAAAACTTTTTATTATCTTTTATTTTATTTTTGATATCTTCTAAGAAAGGTAAATCAGTTATTTTCTTTTCCATACTTTGCAATTAACTTATTCATGAGAGCTATCTCTTGCTCTTTCTTAGCCATGACTTGTTTTTGGCGCTTTTCGCGTTTTTTGGCTTCTATAGTCTCGTATTTTTTGACTCGTTCCTCGTATTCTTCGTCGGACTCAGGTTTGTTGGCGACAAGTTGTATTATTAGATTCTCGTCATACCAAGTATCGTACGGTTCAATAAAACAGGCGTCCCATTGATATTCAGGGGGTATGGCATCTATGATTTCCTTAATTGACATATGCAGAACATCAGACAATAGAACAACTATTTTTGTCTGCCTATCTTTATAGGAATCCATTTTTTGAATTACTTTCTTTGTTGAAAGGTTTTCTTAGCCAAAGCCATAAGATCGTTGAATTCTATAAATCCATGATCTAGGCAATAATACTGATATTTGCTCTCTAAACGATTTTTGGAGACCAGGACTATATAGCCATAAGAAACTATGTCTTTGTTCTTCTCGAAAGGGGCAGAGGCTATATAATTCCTATAGAGATAGTATAGATGGGCTAAATCCTTTTTACGTGCGCGTTCTTGGAAGTAATCTTTGATAAAGCCAAACATTATTTAATCCTCATTGAGATAACCGCGCTCGATAAGCGTGTCCATGATCTCCCTAGCCAGGGCGGCCGTGTCTATCTCGTTCACATATATAGGCGTCGCTAGCCGCTCTACAAGGACATCCTCGATAAGAGCCAGTTCAAGCCGCTTCTTTGGCTTTGCCAACTTTGGGTGAAAATTCTGAAAATTCATTTAACCATTCCTCCATTGTAATGTATTGCAATTGCATAACCCATGTGCGCTCATCGCGCTGTATCGTATTCCAGGCTTTTTGGCCCCAGCCGGGGCGCCACTGCTCTTCCTTTGCGTAGAAGCAAAGCTCTGACCAGAAATCCAATCGTAATTCAGCAACTAAACTTTTCCTTTCTGCTGCTAGTTTTTCTTTACTCGGTGGCGAAGAATTATCGGACCTGTAGGGTTCTAATTCTACTTGCGCTTCTTGCCATCTTTTGCACAATACACAGTCACAATTCCATGGTGAGGTTATATGATAGTGTGTGCCCGATAATTTAACCGTCTGTTCCATTTGACTCAGGCTGCCAAGTGCGACCTCCCTCCCTAGACACGGCCAAGTCTCGGAAGATTTTACTGGGCTTTGGCGGGCTTAGGCACTCAATCAGAACCTTCCCTTCTTCTGTCTTTGTGCCAGCACCCAATATTTCTTTGACACCAAGGGCTTTTAGAATTTCTCGGATCAAAGACTTTTCGATTAACTCGATAGCCGGCGTATTCATTAAACCAGGGCGAGTCAGGACCAAGCGACCTTTCTCGACTTTAGCGATAATTGGCTTCAAACCGCGCCAAGCCGTTTTAATAATTAATTCACCATTATCATCATTTAAGACCAAAGCAGTTCCTTGCCAGTTTGCGCTCCAATCAAGAATATCAAAGTTCAAACCACCAAGACTCCATTTATTCGGAGTATAAGGGACTTTTAGATTTGGGTTCCAGTAAGGGTCAAAAAAGAATGGGTGGAGTTCAGCAAGTCGCGCGCCTTCACGACTAATTTGCTCGCACCATTCGTCGGTCAGCGCTAGCGGCCTACTGGAACTCTCTGCGTGCATCATTTCTGTAGTATTCACGCAAATGTTCTTGTAGCCAGCCTCCAATGCTTTGACGCAAAGCTCCACATCGGAATAATTAACGGCCATCGTCTCTTCAAATCTTCCGAGAGCCTTGAACTTCTCGTTCGATATTGCGAGACACGCGCCTGTAACCGCTGTAGCTTCATGCGTGACGCGGCCGTAACCCCAATAGCCGGGCCAGTTGCCTGGGGAGTCCTTCAAAATGTGACCAGCAAACCCGTTGCCGACATAGACTCCTGCGTGTTGCAAATGACCATTCTGCGGAAAGAACAATCTTATGCCGACACAGCCAACGTCAGACCTTTCTGCTTGTCCGACAACTTGCTCTAACCAATTCTTCTCAGTAACGAGTATGTCATCATTCAAAAAGACCAATATGTCCTTGTCAGACGTTTTGGACATAGCGTTATTGCTAGAAGACCAATTGAATTCACAGGGGCCGAGATCGAAATACTTCACCCTAGGATTACTGATTTCATTCAACTTAGACGGGTCGCCCTTAATAGTGCCAGTGCGGCAAATAATGACTTCCCAGTCCCCTTGATATTCAGTTCGCTTTAGCAACGTGGCAAGACTTTGGCGCAGGGTCCAAGTCTTGCCCGTTGTCAAAATAATAACACTGACAGACGGAAGCCTGCCAAGTGCCCCCTCCCTCCCTAGACACGACCTAATCGGCTGAAGCGCCCCAGGAACAAAAGTTTTGACAGAATATTCGGGGAAAGTGTGTTTAATCATACCTGCCCGAGCCTCGTCGGAAAGGGTTTCTTTTTCCCAGTAAAGCGGACGCGCGCAATGCACAAAGCCCTTGGATGCTTTAATCATTTCAAGTAGAAGCCCAAAAAGCTGAAGTCTGCTATTTATCACGGGCGGCTTCATTTCACGTAAAGTTGACGTTCGCAATAAGGCACAAGACGAAACGTAATCGACAGCTAAAAACCATTCCCTGTCAAATCTATGGGGTTTGAAGAAATGGCTGTTATTCGGGCCTAAAGCATCTGGATAAACAACGTCGGCTAAGTTGCCGTGAATATCTCCAGTAGCTTCCAGATAGAAATCCGCACCCTTTCTGATTTCTAAGTCTTTGTCTTCGAAGCGAATCCAAGTTTCATTAATCTCGTCCAAATTGTAATCATGACCGAATTTAATGACTTTAACACTCTTAGGCTCTAAATTTTCATCTTCAGGAACAAATAACTCAGTCCATGTAGCCGCGTCACCTGGAGAGCCACCAACCATGAAAGAATTACTTTCACGAATAAACGCACACTCAAGCTTAACTCGTTCCTCTACAGTCAATGCGGATTGAACGGCTTGAATTTGAATACCACGAGCGTCTACCCAAGCCTTGGCAGGAAGTTCAAGAGGTTGCGGAGCGCAAGACCATGCCTGTGGCACATAGAAATTCTTGAAACCACTTACAGCAGCCAGAAAACCCCAATCCCAAGTAAGTTTACTGGGCTTAGGTAGAAGAGCCAAAACTCTAGGGGAAAGAATAGCCAAACCAAGTGGGAACGCCACATGACGCGGCTCTAATTCACTTTCTTGGCAAATTTTCTCACAAATCTCATTAGCTTCTGAATCTAGGGGCGCAAAATTAGGTTGATTGGGCGGAGACAAGAAAGAAAAACCGACAGCACTATCGTTGTTTGTTCCGCAGACAGACGCGATATCTTGATTATCCTTCAATACATTTAGTAGTTTAAGCAAACTATTTTCAGGAATAACTGACCCAGGCTGCGCGACCAAAAGCGGTGCGTTATTCTTGACAGCCAAGACAGTGGCTTTTTCAATGTCTGTTTCATAAATAATTTTTTCTGTCGAGAAGATGGTGGAATCTACGTTTTGAGTAACCTTTATCGTATGCTTTGTGCCATTAATGACAAGGCCACCATTTGTCTTTTTGGGTTTAATCGTAGTACCAATACGACCATTCGCAATTCCCCAAGCATTAACAATGTCTGTAATATTATTTTTGACTCCATAAGATTTTTTGGCCCAATTACGCATACGCGCGCGATGCCAAATCTTTTTCTTTTCAGGTAGTGCAATCCATTCTCTGATTTTTGCTTCAAATTCTTCTGGCGTGGTAGCATACGCAAAGACCGGAGGGTTGTCCCGAGTATATGGCCCAATCGGAGAAGCAATGACAGCGGCGCCAATAGCACCAGCTTGAATTAAGCGAAGATTACTTTTAGCCTTGTTAAAAGAATTGTCCTCAAGCGGTGCAAGAACAAGCTCCAAATCTTGACGCATTAGAAGCGGCAGATACTCATGGGGAGGCACGCCAGGATGAGATTCAATATACCTGTCTTGGGTATCTACACGCGGGCGGTGGCCGAGAAAGACCCACTGGACTAAATCATCTTCAATGTTTTCAACAGCTTTAATAATTAAATCTAAATCACCGTCATGACTGATAGAGCCACCCCAACCAATACGCGGCTTAGCATCTTCAGGTTTTGCAGTAATTTTAGGTAAATCACCATCTAATTCAGCTAAGTAATTAGGAATTACTTTAACTTCATAGCCAGGAACCAGAGACTGTAACCAGTCTTTGAGAGGCTGCGTCGGAACAACGGCCCAATCACAATAACCAAGAGCCTTTGTAATATTGGCGTTTACTTCGTCAGGCGGCGGCTGGAAAGCTTCATGGACATTTTGTTCAGGGACTTCAGGGAGCAGATCATCAATTTCAAAAATGATCTTAGTATCTTTACCCAAATCTTCACGAAGACGCACTAGGACTTTCAGTTCCGATTCGTCCCTGGGTCGCTGGCAGACAACGGCAGTTGGTTTCATCTCCACGAGTTTGTCCACAGGTGGATACCCTAGAGTAACATTAGCTAGACCAGCCCCGCTGGTAGCAATCCAAGTCGCTGGATTTTGAATGCGATGATACCCACAACCAAACATATCTGCCGCGACGCCAAGGACGAATGGAACAGCCATTTTAATTTATTTTCTCCCTTATTGCAGATAGTGGTATCTAAAAATTAATTGTCAAGAGACATCTTGACAATCTTTTCTTAAAACATATTTTGTCTTTAGGGAGATTCAAATGAAGTATCTATACTTGAGTGCGTTTTTGCTTATGCCGATGATGGCTTTTGCTCAGGAGGCTCCGGCTGCCGATGCTGATGCTGACGCGAATGCTTACAAATATCAGTATGGGCAGTGTGAATCTGGCCGACATAATGAGATTGTCGGGGAGTTAAGCCTGAATAAAAAGTTGACTGAAGCAAATACCCAGGTTGAAGACTTGAAAAAGCAAGTCGCTGACTTGACGAAACAAGTTGTGGACTTGAAGGCCGGGAAAAAGCCCGAAGAGGCTCCTAAGAAGGATAAGTAATAATTTAATTATTACTTATCGCTACCTGAACTATCACGAGTGCCTGCGGTTCTGCCGTGGGCCTCTTTTTTTGCGCCGTCTATAGTTCCTGGAAATCTAGCATTATCCTTTTTTGGCGTTTTTTTACTCGGCGCTTTTGAGCCATTTTCAGACTCTTCGCCTCCTGTTTCCACTCCCATTTTATTTTGAAGCCAAACTGATGCAACGGTTTGGTAGATACCAGCCAAGCCTGGGTCACATGGCGCCAAATCCATAATTTTAGCCACATTTTTTAACTCAGGGTCCGCTATATCTTCTAATGATTTCAAATCTACTTCAGCCCTGCGTTCTTTATAGACTTTAGCTAGTTGTTTTACTTCGTATTCGCGTGCATCTTCGCGTGGCGTCTTGCCTTTGAAGCAGAAACGAAGATGCGGAAATCTAGTCCAAAGAATATATGAGTTAATAAGACGTTCAATTTGCATCAAATGTTGAGTTAACCCAGTATCTTCTTCTTGGAATGCCGACGCCGCAGCTTGCTTTTCTAAAGCGCCGTCTTTTGATTCTGGGACTTTACCAGAAATTCTAAAACCTAATCTTTTATGCGGAACACCACAAATTAGTAAATAAATACTGATGACAATATTTAAATGCTCTTGGAACAAAGCATCTTTATTTTTAGCCGCTGAAAAATCAACAAGCTCCATTTCAGAATTTGGTGGCAATGCCATGACTGGCAACGCCCATTGTTTTGTGATACCTTTCTTTAAGTTCTGCCAAAGTCTTGTAATCAAATCCAATTCTCTTGGCGTAAATCCCAGACCTTTAAAAACGAGCATTCCATTTGGTATGCCGTTTTTAGTGAACGTGTCAGCGTTAAGTTCCATGGCATTCTCAAATGAAGTGACTATAGTTGTTGCCTGATCTAAATCAGGCCATGGATAATTTCCAATATCTGGGCTGTTTCTATTATTTCGGACAGACCAGATTAATTGGTCCCGCTGAAAAACTTTAATAACTTGTTGCCCTTCGTTGACAAGGACAGCAAAATTATCTGGATCGTTTCTATAGCCTCTTTCATCTGCTAACCTAATATTACCAGCCGGGAGTGGGCTAAAACCTTTAACACGCCCTTTAGAGTCCATGTCAGTCCAAACAGCCATAGCGCCATAAGTAAAGGCATCACAAGTAATTTTGTCTAAAAATGTCGGAAAATCCATATAATTTAGCGCATCACGCTGCCTGGAATGGGCATAATCAATATCACCATTACAATTACCAATAAATTCCTCTGCGGCTCGAATATCTCGTAAAACAGCGCTAGTTGGATGTTCGTGAGCGTCCATCATTTCAACGGCCCACCCTTTTTTCCAAGGATGTCTAGACAACTGAGAAAACCCCGCTACGTCTTCTTGCCGGATATTGAGAACAATTTTTGGCGCAATCATCGTTGTCGCCATCTTCCTGATTGTGTCAGGCGGCAACCCAGGCCAAGGGATCAGCCCAGCCGCCGCATTTGGGTCAGGAAGGGTCTCAAACGTCGCGTAGGAATAAACTGCCGGAGGCTTCGTCAACGCCTTTGTGACAGGCTCCATAGACTTGCAAAACTCGTCTGCAAGCATAGCCATTCTGGCGCCTGACGGTATTCCACTTATTTTTAAGTATTTTTCGACATCAGCTACGTCAAAAGATTCAGGTGTCGGTAAAACAACACCGGGCGTGTCTAGGGAGGGAGGGGGCACCGAATTTTTGGCAATCTCAGACATTTTGGCAGTTTAACTAAAGATTTGGGCGCTAGGAACCGCTGCCACTGCGACCTCCCTCCCTAGACACACCCAAGACCGGAGCACCCGCCGCGACCTCCCTCCCTAGACACGGCCCTTTTTATTAAAGTATTTAAGTATGTCACAGAAATTTACGTTTGGCCGTCTCCCTAAAATTACGCTACCTACATCTATGGGTGAAGCGGCTGTAATTACTATTAAGCCCAAAACAGCTTTGTCTACGACCATAACGCCCAGTAATATTAGTTCTGCGACAAAAACGACTTCGAGCGCCACCAAAGCTTCTTCCACTGTTAAAACTCATTAAAAAATCGGCCTCTAGGGCTAAATTCTATTTAAGGTATACTCAATAACAAATGTCTACTAGTCAGTATCTGTATGGAAGGCCGATAAATCAGCTAGACATTACTATTGCTTTAGGCAATAGTTTAAACACAAATCCACAAGCTGGCATTTCGCCTCAATTAATTATACCTGGGGGGCTGCCCCCTGGGTCTGGTGGCTATGAACTTTTACTTTGGAATGGCTCATCTTGGACTCCAACAACTATTGATGCTGTTTTAAGAATTTGGTTCAGTAATCTTCCGACTACGTTGCCCGGTTCTGCAAATGCATTTTGGAATGATGGTGGTTTGCTAGCCAGTACTTAGTATTGGCTGATATTTTTGTTTTCTGTAAACTGATCATGTGAACCATTTTCTCAAAACCCTCTTTGTTTTTATTTTTTCATTAACGGCTTCCGGGGCATTTGCGACCTCTAATCCGAGTCCGTCTTTAACGAATCCAATTCTTATTAATCCAACTGTTACTAATATGAATGGATCAACTCTTACTTATGGATTACTTTATAATTCTAATCCAACACCAGCTAATGGCGGAACTGGATATAATGTTGGTGATACTTTAACCCTTAATGATAATTGTAGCACTCATGCTGTTTTGTCTGTGGTAACAACTTCTTCTACCCCAGGGCCAATTACTGCTTACAATATTACGAATCAAGGGTTCTGTTCTGCCCTTCCAGCTAATCCAGTTACGGTTTTAGCGACCTCTGGGTCTGGGTCTGGGGCTACTTTTACGTTGTCTTGGGGTCTTTTGGTTGCTGGCATGCAGTTTGGAAACTTAACTTTAGGGAATAATGGAAATACATTTTTAGGTGGAGGGTCTCAAAGCCCTAATAGTCTGTTAGCGGGTAAAGAAAATACATTTTTTGGCACAGCGTCAGGTGGTAATGAAATAGGTATTAGCACCTTTAATGCGGCTTTTGGCCTAGATTCATGTGGTGTTGGCGGGTCTCCTGGGGTCTTTAACTCTACGTCTTGTTTTGGCACTGATGCTGGTAGAGATTTAAGTGGGGGAACTGGAATAACAGCTATCGGAACTGGAGCGCTTTATAGTGAAACTCATCCGAGTTCCCAGATATCCGCGTTAGTTGCTGTTGGCGATAGTGCTATGCGATATTTAGATTCTGGGGCAGCCCCGAATAATTCATCGGCTTTGGGTAGTTCCGCATGTATTGGGGCTTCTTCTGGTGCCTCTTTTTATCAAGGGACTTGTGTAGGTGGTTCTACAGGTGGCGCAGTTACATCTGGTAATAGATTTACCATTATAGGTGCTAAAAACGGTAATTCTGTTTTCGCAACAGGTAATACTGTTTTGTTAATTGGGTCTGGTGGAGTGACTGTAGATACTCCGGCAGCCAATACCTCAAATTATGTCAACATAGAAAATGTCATAACAATAACAGGAACAGGCACTCCCAGCACTTCAACAACGACTATAGCGGGAAATTTAGCAGTCGGTGGGGCAATAACTGGCTTGAATTCAAACCTTTTTTACGGGATATCACCTTTGTCCACTGCTACTCCAGCCACAGGAGGCACAGGAAATGCGCAAGGTGATGTCCTTACGCTTGCTGATGGGTGCTCTACTCATGCCACTTTGTCAGTCTCTTCGGTAAGTTCTGGGGCTGTTACAGGATTTGTGATCACAAATCCTGGGATTTGTCAAAACCCTCCGTCTAATCCTGTGTCTGTTACATCCTCGACTGGTAGCGGGTCTGGAGCTACTTTTACTCTGTCTTGGGCACCCATAGCTTCTTCTGTCATAACTGGCTCTTTAACCCAAAATTCTGCTAATTTATTTATTGGTAATGGTACTCCTTACTCTGCCTTTACTGGTTCTGAAACAATTTTAATAGGTACAAATGCTGGTGCTAACGCAACTGGGGCAAGTTCCTTCGATACTGTAATAGGCCCGTATGCCTGCGGTGGGGCATCTGGGACACCTGGAGTTTTGAATAATTCTGTTTGCATTGGCGGAAATGCGGGAAAATCAATGGGGGGAGGAAGCGGAATAACTGTCATTGGCTCTGGAGCGTTTTATACAGCCTCGCAAGCAGCTTCTCAAACAGCCGCATATGTGGCCGTTGGAGATTCGTCAATGTATTATGAGAATAGTAATGTCACGCCAAATAATTCAGTGGCTTTAGGCAGTTCTTCTTGTAAAGGTGCTGCTTCTGGTGCTTCTTTTAGGCAATTAACCTGCTTAGGTGCTTCGACAGGGGCTGCTTTATCTACAGCATTTACCTCAACTATAATCGGGTATAATGTCGGTAATACAACGTTTGCAAGCGGTTCTGGGGTTATTTTAATAGGCTCTGGGGCTGAGACTGTAGATACACCCTCAGCGAACACTTCAAACTACATAAACCTAGAAGGTATTTTAACTGTCACTGGTACAAATACTCCATCTACGTCGGCGGCTAATTTTGCTGGGTCGCTTACAGTTAATTCAACTCTCAATGCCAATTCTACAACAAATTTGAGCTTATCAACTACAAGTGGATTTATACAATTACCTTATCAAAATGGTGTTCCAACAGGCGCCCCTTCTGGTAATACAAATTGTGCCATAGATATATCTAATGGGTATTTGAATTGCTACTATGGAAGCGCTTGGCATAAAATAGCTTTTTCTGCCGGGGCTGGTTAACCTGTAAACCCACCAAACAAACTAATATTACTTGGTAGTATTATTTGGCCCGATCTTGCTTTAATTGTACGGCTTTTCCAATCTACACAAGAATCAATACAGGAAACTTTGCGTTTTTGAAGGGAGCAAAAACTACCATTTTGTAAATTGTCGCAAGTCATACAAAATTGATGCTCTTCTTGTGGCATTTTTACAGACTCAGCAATTGCGTCAAACTGTGCCCACATTTCAGCATTGTATGAATTATTTGCTAATTCTCGTTTAGCTATTAGCTCTGAAGCTGGAATAATTCCGCCTTCACCTAGTGTTATTTTACCTGAACTTAATTTAATGGATTTTGCGACTAAATAAACTAAGGCGTCAACTTGGTCTTTGAAGCCAATATTGTCCCCAGTAAAGTTTTTTAACTCAGCTTCAAGTTCAGAAATCCAAGGTGCTTGCGCCCAAAAATGAATTCTACCTAATTTAAACCAACCTTGAACGGAACTAGAACCACCATCAATAGTATCAATAGCTCTATTACGTTTAGACGCCCAGGCTTTCATTGGAGTTAACGGGACGCCAGCAGACGGCAACATTTGCATAGCTGGAATACCAGAAGATTTCTCTTCAATGACGACCTCTGAAGCATTCCAAAATAAATGTTTTTGTCTAATTTGGTGTAAAAGTTCGTCAATAGCTAACCTAGCTTTGTAGCAATCGACAACAAAAATATCTATATGTGGTTCAGCGGGGCCAATTAGGGTTGAATCTTCTCCCTTATGCCATTGATTGCAAGGCACTAAAACTCCTGTTAAACACGCCGAAAAAGCATTAGAGGCTTGCCTACCGTGGCTACTATCCCAAGCTTGTATAATTTTTTGCCCTTTTAGGTAATCAGGTAAGATAATTGGGCTTAACTCAGGGACATCGAAATCAAAATAACTAAAATACTTAGGTAGGAAAATGCTGCCAGTGCGACTCCCAGGACGACACTGATAAACAGATTCCGCAATATTTGGGCTATTTCGTTTTGTGACTTGCCACTCTGCTCGTTTTCCTGGATGCTCCGGCCAAAAAAATCCTTCTTTTTGCGGGTCTTTGCCATAATATGCCTTAAATGCTCTTAATTTTTTTTCTTTTTGGATTTTATTTGGCTCTACTTCAGCAGCTTGACCGGGGTCTGTAAAAATACACGAAAGACCTTCAGGAACTGTAATATCATAATATAGATTTTCTTGACCCGCCCTTTCAGCCGGTAACGTCATAACGACCCAATCGCCTGATTCTTCAAGATGTCCTAAAATATCATCTTCAGCCCAGCGACGGCCTGCCATAATATATCTAGTTCCAGATGAAACACCACGACCAACTAAAGTGCTATAATAAGTATCTATAATTTTTTTGCGATTCTCTGGACTTGACGAATTATCTTTATCATGTAAGTCGTCAAAAATAAGGTGATTTGCATGCAAACCAGTTAAAACACTCGAATCAACACCAGCACAAATATACGAAGCTTTAGAATCACCGACAGGTCTACCTGTTACGAATAATCCTGTCTTAGCTGACCATCCAGTTTCTTTGTCTGGTCTGACATCAGGAAATGCGCGTCTAAAATGCGGACTATATTCAATAATTTGCATAATGGCTCGAAGGAAAGTCATAGGCAGACCTTCCGACGAAGAGATAGCTATGAAAGAAGAAGATGGGTCAACACCAAGCATCCAACAGGGAAAAAGACCCAACAATAATCTGGAATTGTGAGTAACCACGAAATTTTCACAGATAAAGAGTCCAGCAGGGTCCGCGATACAGATACAGGTTGAGTCTTCATTTTCCTCTTGTTCCTCTATGGACAAGATACCTAGTTTGCGACTAGCCTCAGAGACCTTATACGCATGTATGAATTTTGACTTTTTTCTTTTTGATATGAAAGGGTTATAGGCAGGTTTAATGCACAATTCATAATAATCGCCAATTTTATAAACTTTAGCAAAACCTCCTAGACTCCAGATTAAACTTTGAATAATTTTAAGCTTTTCTGGCGTCTCTGCTCTTGTAAAAATTCCTTTTGAATTAGTAATAGTTAATGCGGAATCTAAAAATCCAGCAACAAATTTTTCACGACTTTCACCACTCATATTTAATAAAAAGCTTAAATCAAAATTAAAAACAAAATTATCATCAGGTAGTCGTAAAAAAGCGCCTTCCTCTACGCGAGCAATTTGGTGGTTTCTATAATAATTTTTAACAAAAGTTATGAATTCAACTTCGTTAGTCTCAACAATATATATATTTTTGTATGGATTATTACCAGAATTAAAATAGCCACCCCAGAAATACTCAAGATCACTTGGGCACCCAGACATCATATTTGGGGCGGCAAGCGGTATTTTACCTTTGATGCCTTTATTTATTTTTTCCAGTAGTTCTTCTGCATAAAGTTCTTTTGCCTCTTTACCATTACCTAGAAAAACGCTCCAAAGGTGTTTTTTGTTACAAGTTATTTCTCGTCCGTCGCTAAAAGTGATTTTTAATAACTTATCTTTCTTCTGAGGTAAAACAGCCAAAATTTCGGAAAAACCAGAAGAATCAGGTAATTTAACCAAATCAAAAGTAGTTAAAGTCTCAACAGGCTTCCAACCAGTTTTTGTTAAAACTAAAGTTCCGTTTTTTAGCGCTTTACCACTACCTGGGCCACAAATCATCATTAATTTTTGTATTCTTGTGTCCATCAAAGCCATAGCTACAGGTAACAGATGATTCGGAAATCCTTCGTTCTGTGGCCCATAAATTGCATTATAAAGACCTATAAGAGAGATAGGCGCTTTCGCAAATCTAGGGTCAATAATGGAGGAAGGTGGCGCGGCCTCCCCCTCCCTAGACACAGTCGGGTTAAATTTGAAGTCAGATGGTGCTCTTCTTTTACCAGCCATTTAATTTCTCACTATTGATAGACTTTTCCAATTTGTCAATTCAAACCCACCTATTACTGCCAGGATTCCAAAGAATAGAGAAGCGGCACCCAATATAGAGTTTTCAGCCACTGGCATAATCTCCCTAGCAATATCCATATTCCAATAATCTTCTTCAAAAAATTTACTTCTAGTCGTGTCCCAACTAAGCTCAAACGGATAGGCGGACTTAAAGACTAAATTACCCATTAATGGGTTTACCATAATCTGTATAGGTTTATTGACAAAATGGAATTTATAATCTTTTAGGTCTAAATTCATTTCTACTAAGAAACCAAATGGCACATCAAATGATGTATTTGGCTCAGACGCTAATTGCATAACGTGCGTATCACCAAATAAAGCTGCATGAGTTGAAGGCATAACACCCTCTATCCAAGTCAAAGTAGATAAAATTGGGTTCCAAGTTGATACTTCGACAATATTTTGTTCCTTAAAATCAAACTTTATAGCTTGTTTTACTATATCTTCATCAACATTTACTTTAATAGCTAAATCAAGTTTTTGAAAAAATTTAGCCATAGCCGATGTCATTGGGGCTTGATTGTTTAGAATTTCTCTAGCAAGCCAAAATCTATTTAACATGACTAAAAACCTCTTGCTTTGCCAGGATAGCAACCCAGCGTTTCAAATTAATCCCCTGATAGGGTATTTGAAACTTACCAGAAGGTTGAATAGAGTTATCTTCCTGTAAAATTTGAAATAAGACGAAACCGTCTTCAGATTGTTGACTAACTTCGTCTAAAAGATCATTTAAATCTAAATGCACCAAAGCTTTATATAGCATTTATACCTCTATTTTGCCTTCCTTCATTTAAGGATATTATACTTCATTAGGCACTATTCAATGGAAACTTACGAAAAAGCAATTTCCTTCCAACTTCCTGTAATTATTAAAGCAAACATGGAGGAAGGTAAACGTATTGTAACTGTTGAAGCAAGCAACGAATCAGTGGACGCAGAAGGCGATGTTGTTCTCCAAAAGGCTCTTATGGGCAGCGCCAAATCGTTTGTGTCTAACGGCCATTTAGATATTGACCATTATTCTGAAATTGGACATCGGATCGGTATTACTAATCCTGAATGGTACATTGTTGGGCGTCCTCTAGACGTTTATGATGGCGGGGCGGGGCGAACCTTTGTTAAAGGCGAAATTCGTCAAGCTCAAGATGGGTCATTTAATCCAAATCGTCCATATGACATGCTCTGGGAGGGTTTAACGTCAAAACCACCTGTTGCTTGGTATGCCAGTATTTATGGCTACCCGATTGAATCTGAGACAGACGAATTCAGTAAAGCAGAGACTGGGCCAAAAGGCGCCACACGTTACTTAATAAAAGGAATTGATTGGACCTCTCTTGCCTTCACACGTCGTCCAGTCAATCAGTCCCTAAAAGGGAATGCCAGAATTTTAACCGCTAAAAGTCTCATTAAACTTATTCGCGATGAAGAGGCGTGCTGGGAAGGCGGTCTAACTTTTGAGTTTGCGGGCGTGTCTAGGGAGGGAGGTCGCACTGGGTCTTCACTAACTAAAGGGCCAGATGGTTTCAATACTCCCAGCGGCCCTGACGCTTTAAAGCAGGACAAAAGTTATGGCGTTCCGGGGGAATTAATGCTCAGTCACGTAATGGACGGACATAATTGCATGAAATGCGGCGGAATGCTGAAAGCGGCTTCTACATTACAGGGCTGGCGCACGCATTTTACTAAGTGCAAAAGTATGAGTCCAGAAATGGCAGACATACACGCTCACGCAGCCATGTATAAAAGTTTAATTTTGGGCTATTACCCGTAAGTAAGTCTGGTCTCCAGACTTAGGCACGCCGCAGCCGCTTTTCAAGACCCAGTGCGACCTCCCTCCCTAGACACCACCCCCTTGGGAATAAATTAGAATAATGACAAAATATACTTAAGTTAGGGGAACTTAAATACTATGGATAACAGCTTTAAGTCTGCACTCTTTGCCAAAGCTATTGCAAGTCTTGATAATGCTCAGCTTGGCGAGATTATGAAAGAAGCTTTTGTTGCTAAAGCGACTGGGCATGGCGCGGAGAACCTTTCGGCTGCTGAGATTGTCCGGCATATGTTTTTGGAAGGTAATCTTCATAAAGTTCCGTCTGCTGGCGAACTTGAAATTGGTAAGCCGCTTGAAGCCGCTGGTTCCGGTGCTGAGAAGCAAATCAAAGAATACTCGGAAGTTGCTCCGCAGACTCAGGGTGGTCGCACGATGCAGTATGAGAAGCTTGAGTCCATGTTTGGCGACCTTATGAGTTCCATGAAGGCAATTGCCGATGGTATGAAGACTTTAACTGAAATTACGACCGAAACTGTGAAGGCTAAGGAAGCGGCCGTTGAAGTTGAGGACGACGAGCACAAAGAGAAAGAAGATTCGAAAGAAGACGAAAAAAACGCGACTAAGAGTCTCATTGAGCAGGTGACTAAAGCCATTCTTGCAAAGTCTGAAGATGAAGACGATGAGGAAAAGGAAAAAGAAGACGAAGAGGAAGATATGGGCAAAAGCCTTAGCGAAGCTTCCAAAATTCGCTTTGCCAAGGCTCTGATTGCCGGCGCTGTCGGTGCTCTGAAGAGCAAGGATGCCGGTCGCGGTGTGCGGCGCGAAGTCGAAAAGACAGCCCGTAAAGCTTATGCCCTGGCCGCTTCTGCCATTGAGTCTAAGGATAAGGACACTGCCAAGGCAGCGAAAACCACGCTAACTGATGTTGAGGAATTTATGTTCCTGCATGGTATTTCGGCAAAGGCCAAGGGTAAGAAAGATTCCATGAATCAGAAAAAGTGGGCCGATAGTGAAGGCTTTGAGAAAAGCATGAAAGATATGCAGGATCAACTTCATGGTTTGATGAATGTCGTTGAGAACGTTACGCGCGGTCGCGGTATGCCGACTGGTATCGAAATTCTTGGAACTGATAGCCCGCTTGCTAAGGGCGGCCAGAATTACTTTAATGATAAGATCAAGCATATAAATGAGAAAGTCGATGCCGGTACCCTTAGCGAAATTGATCAGGGTGCCGCTGAAGAGATGGTTTCGCTGATGCAGGCTGCTTCTCAGGGCCGCATTTCTGAGACTGTCGTGAAGAATACTGTAGCAATGGCTACCCCGCAGGTGCGCTCTTTGTTTCCTGAATGGTTGCCAGGGGCGAAAGGGTAATAGGGGAGAAATACAATGGATGATCTAGTTCGCCAAGCTGCAATCGCTAAGGCCCAGCAGACTTTTGGGGGTCAGTTTTCGGAGCAGGACGGCATCAGCGTTCGGCAGCTTTTCACCGCAATCGCTGGATTCCAGCAACATGAACAAAGCGGGTGGGAGTCGGACAGGTCGATTGGTGACTTCCTCCGCTCGCAGAAAAGCCAAATCGAACGTGAAAATGTTCGAGCCAATTATCTGCGGAATCATGCTTACCGCGATAGTAATTGGACGACTCGTGCTTCGAAATACCCTGACCTTCGCTATATGGTTGAAAAGGCCAATGCTGGGTTTGCCGCCAAGTCTGTTCTTGATGTCGGCACACAGACTTCTTTTAGCTCTATCGTTGGTGGTCAGTCTGTCGGTTATATGAGCCTCGATACTCGCCTGTATCGTGCGACTATCCGGCCGAATTCGTTCACTCTTTATAACTATTTGCCGAAAACTCAGGCATTCCAGGTGGTCGATCTTTGGTCTACTGCTCAGGGTGACGGTGGTGGTCCGGCTGGTACTGCCTATAATACTTTTGGTAACGTTCAGTCGGGCACTCTTGGTACTTCGGCTGGTGAATATTTCTTGAACACTTTGTTCTTGAAACTGGCTGTCAATGGCCGAGCCGTTACTATCCCGTTGGCTGCGCAGAACTCCTTTGTTGACATTGCGGCACAAGAAACCGCTAATGCGGCATTAACTGTTCTTCGCACGATTAACTGGGCCAATTACTGGGGTAACGCTACTCTGTATCCCTCGCAGCAGAATGGTATTTTCCAGACTGTTAGTTCTGCTACGTCTGGCTCTAATATCTATAACTTCATGCAGTATGTTGGCACGCAGAATGCCAACTATAGCAACCAGCAATATCTCTTTAACTTGATTTATGAAGTTGCTGGAACGATGACTAAGCAGTACACCTTCTCGCATATTACTCATGCAATGCTTGGTCCGGATACTGCCGGCGATATCCAGTCCCTGACCACGACTCTGTTGAATAACATCATTACTCTACCGTCCCGCGCTCGCGTTGAAGGTATTACGGTGAATGGTGACTTCAATGGCATGAAGACTCGATTTGGTGAAATCCAATTCCCGATTGATATTTGTATCGGTATGCGGACTACGCCCGTTCAGGCTTATACCAACTCGACTGGTGGCACTCAGGCCACCGCGTCTGCCCCGACGCCGCCCCTTGGCTTCACCGCCATCCCTGTGACTGGTGTCTCGGGCAGCCTCTGGTATGTGTCTGGTGGCGTTTTCGCCCCATCGAGTGGTTCTACCTACCAGTATGCCATTGCCTCTACCGACGCTTACATGAACGAAAGCAATCTGGTTTGGGCTACCGCGACGGGTGTGGCTTCTGCCGCTGCCTCTTCGGGCGCCTACAAGATTGTGGTGTCTGGTGCCAACACTGGTGACTTTGTTAACTTCCGTATTTTCCGTTCGGGTCTAAACTGCCCGGTGACTGGCGTGCCCCAGGTGGTTCGCTGGATTGCGGACGTTGCGGCTAACGGCTCTGGCACTGTCACTTTCAACGATCTGAATTCCTGGATTCCGGGTTCGGAGGGTGTGTTCCTTCTTGACCTTGACGAAGCTGATGCCGCTATCGACTACCGCGTTATGTTGCCCTTGGTGAAAATCAACCTCTTCGCCCAGAATCTTTACATGCCGTGGTGCGTTGCCGGCATCGGCGCTATCCGCCTGACTATTCCGAAGTTCCATGCCGTGATTACTAACTACATTGCTACGAACCCGAGCTTTAACCCGCTCACGACTAACTACCCTGTTCAGGGCAATTTCGGCGGTCTGTAAGCCTAGTCTTCTACTTCAACTTTGGCAAAGGCCCTGGAGAAATCTGGGGCCTTTTTCATGTCTGGCCGTGTCTAGGGAGGGAGGTCGCAGCGGGTGCTCCGGGCAAGAGTCAGTGCGACCTCCCTCCCTAGACACACCCAAGACCGGAGCACCCGCCGCGACCTCCCTCCCTAGACACGGTCATATTTATGTTAAACTGTTATTGGAACCATTAAAGAATGACATTTCAATATAGTGTAACTTTGCGCACAAACCAAGTTGGTCAAATTCAAACAACTGTTGGCTCTTCCGGAACTTTGAAAATTTTTAGTGGTTCGGAACCTGCAAATTGCGCTGCATCTGATCCAAGTGGTCTTTTAGCGACTATTACTCTACCAGCTACATTTTTAACGAGTTCGGGGGGTGCCACGACTATTGCAGGAACTTGGTCAACAACTGCTACAGGGACAGGAACTGCGGCTTCTTTTCGAATATACGACGCGACGCCCACTTGTCATGTCCAAGGTTCCGTGACTGCGTCAGGGAGTGGTGGTGATTTGACTTTAGACAATACGAGTATAGCGACAGGTCAAACAGTTTCAATTACAACTGCCACAATTACGGCAGGCAACGCCTAATAAAGTGTTCGGTGAATGACCGACACTTATCAAAAACTATACCAAGGTCAGTTAACTACTGGCGCGACTACTTTGTATAGCGCCATAACTGCGTCTGGAACTATTTTGAAGCATATTTCTGTTATTAATGTTACAAGTGGTGTAGTCCAATTTCAATTATTTAGAGATGGAATCGCTTCTACTAATGCCATAACACCATATTGGCCTGTTTCTGCCAGTGGTGCGTATGAATGGGATGGCACAATGGCATTGGGAAATGGCGATACTTTGAATGGATTGGCTTCGGCGGTTTCTGCAATAACTGTAACCATTGATGGTGATGTGGTCAGTTAATGTGGTCTCAGTATAATGCCGCTGGTCAATTAGTAAACCAAACTACTTATCCAGAGTATTCCACTAGATATAGTGTAATGACTGGGACGACTGACCCAGGGCCAACATCTATGGTTTCTGGAAATGTATTAGTTATTTGGCTTAGTGCGTCTACTGGGAATAAAACGCAAACAATTCCAGCACCAGCTAACACAGGGAATAAAATTACAGTCACAGACGGGCAGGGGACAGCGGGAACTTATACAATAACAGTTTCATCTTCTGGAACTATTTTAGGCTCTGGTATAGTTAATAGCATCAATGTGAATTATGCTTCTATTACTTTGATAGATGGCCCAGGAGGGTGGTCGCCCGCATAATGAAAGGTTTAGCTCTAAGTTTCGCGTTTTTACTTTTTTGTGTTTCTGGTGCATTTGCGGCTGCTTTTCCGGTGCCTGGAACAACTGGTCAAATTGTCTACAATAATGCAGGGTTGTGGGCGGCTGCCAATGTTGGAACTTGTTTAACCTTATCGGGAGGCAATTTATCAGGTACTTGTGTCGGGACTGTAACGACAACTGGTTCTCCAGCTAATGGTAATTTAACCGTATTTTCTGGAGCGTTTTCGATAACTAATGGAAACTTATCTGGTGACATAACAACGTCTGGTGGGACTGTCGCGACGTTAGCAACAGTTAACTCAAATGTTGGAACATTTCAAGGTTTAACCGTTAATGCAAAAGGTCTTGTGACAGCAGCCAGTAACCAAAATTATCTTACAGCAAACCAAACAATTGTGCTTTCTGGGGACGTTTCAGGCTCTGGTGCAACGACGATTTCAACAACTTTGGCCACAGTAAATACGAATACAGGATCTTTTGGGTCTAGTTCTTCTATACCTAATTTTACTGTAAACGGAAAAGGTTTAATAACTGTAGCTGGTAGTAACTCTATTACAGCACCAGTATCTGGGCTTACCGGGACAGGAACTGGGGTTATTTCAGCTTTAGGGAGTGCTGTAAATGCTTCTGGGGGTTTTGTTACATTTAGTGGCGCATTAGGCACACCAACAAGCGGCACATTAACAAACGTGACTGGATTACCGACAACTGGGTTAACAGGAACTTTGCAGGCGGCCCAAGTGCCAGCCTTTACTGGCGATATGACTAATACGGCTGGGTCTTTAGCAACAACTGTTGGAAGTATTGGGGGTAAAACTGTCTCTTTAGGTGGTAGTTTCACGATGTCTGGTGCCTTTACTTTTACTGGTACAGTCACCGCCAATACAGCAGTAACTTTCCCGACTAGCGGGACATTAGCTACCACAACTAATGCAAATGTTGCATCTGTTTCTAATTCTGATGGCACATTAACTATTACGCCGACTACTGGCGCAGTTGTCGCGTCTTTGGCTCTTGGGCACGCAAATACATGGACAGCCTCACAAACATTTACAAATAACGATTTACTTCTTTTGGGTTCGTCTACCGGGGCTACTACATTCGCAAGCGCTAACGCAACTTCTACCACCTATATAGCTACTATTCCAGCAAATACCGGAACAATTGCTGAATTAAATTTGGCTCAGACTTTTACTGCGACACAAACATTTCCAAATTCAAGTATAACTAACGCAGAACTTGCTAATACTTCAACGACCGTAAATGGACAAACATGTACACTTGGTGGGTCTTGCACTATCAGTACAGCATCTTCTTTAGTCGTAGGAACTACTTCTGTCACAAGTGGGATATCTGGGGAAATTCTTTACAATAATTCAAGTGTATTAGGTAATGGAAATCTTTCTGGAGACATAACGACAACTAATAGTCTTGTGACGACTTTGGCTACTGTAAACTCAAATGTTGGAACTTTTCAAGGAATTACAGTAAATGCCAAAGGCTTAGTAACTGCGGCTAGTAATCAGTCTTACTTGACCGCTAACCAAACTATTACTCTTTCTGGCGGAGTAACTGGTTCGGGAACAACAGCAATAACGGCAACTGTTACGCAGTTAAATGGCAATACATTAACTAATGGAGATTGGTGCTTAACAAATGGCACTATAATTAACTGCACTGTTACTCCAGTAACTAATACAAATCAGCTTACTAATGGCTCTGGTTATTTAACAAGTTCTACTGGTGTGACAACATTTAGCGCAGGCTCTACTGGGTTTACGCCGTCTTCTGGAACCTCTGGGGCTATAACATTGGCGGGCACATTGGGGGCGGCTAATGGCGGCACAGGAATTAGCACATCTTCAAGCACAGGGGTGGCGCAAGTTTCTTCTGGGACTTGGTCTGTCGCAACCACATTGCCTACAATTACTGGCACTTTAACATCTTCTGGAGTCTTTAACGCGACAGGAACTTTTGAGATTGGTGGCATAACTTACACATGGCCAGGGTCTACAGGTGCAGTCCTTATAGGTGGCACTAGCAATACTGTTGGTTCTGGGTCGACAAATACAACAAGTGTAGGGTCTACGAATACTGGTTTTGGTAATGGGTTTATAGTTTATAATTATGGCACAAGCAGTAATACCGGAACTAATGCTCAATTTTTAGCAAATTTGGGTTGTTCTAACTGTTTTGCTCAACTTTATGTAAATGGCGGAACCTCCCCTGGCGCTGCCTTGGTTTCTGGGGCTGGAATGACCGGAGGTTTTTCTATAACTGCTGGGGCAGGAGTTTTATCAATTGCATCGCCTACTATTACTGGTGCCTTTAACGCGACAGGACTTGTTACAAATGCTGATTTAGCGACCCAGACAGCTAACACTGTTTTAGGGTCTTTGACTTCCGCGAGTCCTGCCGCTCTATCGGTTCCTTCTTGCTCTACTTCTTCTAGTGCTTTGTTATGGACAAGCGGAACTGGCTTTAGCTGCAATACCTCTGTGGTATCTGCCTCAGCTAATGCACTCAACAGTGCAACGACAACAATTAATGTGAGTTCCGCCACCGCGCCAACCTTCGGTAAAGTTCTGACGGCGACCAGCGGTACAACAGCGACGTGGCAAACTCCAACAGATGGTGGCGGCGCTCCATTGTCACTGCTATATAATGCTTTATCTACAGTAAACTCGCAAATTGTGCGAATCGCCAATCTTGGGGATTCTATTTTAACTTGTAACCAGCAAGCGCCTTGTAACTATGGCCCACAAAGAGTTGGCAGCACGTTTGCCTTGTTTTTGATTGATGAATTGTCACAGCGGTTTCAACAATACTCTACTGGATTTCGACCAATTGTACGGTTGTCAAATGGTACAACGACGCCGTCTGCTGGTGACGGTTACACGCTCACTAGCGGTAGTCTGACAAATTCTACGTTGCTTGGGCCGCAAGAAAGTGGAGTTTCCTTAAATGGTGGTTCATTATTAGAACTTTCTAGTGGTGGTGTTCTCACGATTTCTGTAGGTCAACCATATTCGTCCGTAAGTATAGCTTGTGTCCAAGGTAGTGGAATTAGTGGCTACACAGTCACAATCAACGGATCATCTGTTGGTACGGCATGCGGCTCTGGCAGTGGCAGTAACACAGCGGTTATCCAAAACTTTGCTAATTCTGTCTCCTTTGCGTCTCAACCGACAACGGGAAGCACACTGACATTAACGGCTTTAGGCTCTACGAATTATTTTTATGCCTATGATGCAGTTCTTTTTTGCGGTGCCTCAAATGTGGCATGCACAACAGGGTTTACAGTCGATAACTGGGGTGTAGGTGGCTTGTCGTCCCCTTGGTTTGCCAGCGGTACTAAAACTGGCTCAACTGATGGTGGTATGGTTTGGGTTAAAGCAGCTTCAGGCCAATTAGGTGTATGTATAATTGAAAATGGAGAAAATGATGCGAATACAGCTTCTGGGGTAACATCCACACAACAGAACGCGCAAAATCAGATTATCGCCACAGATTGCCAAACCAAGAATGCCAGCGTGTTTTTCTTTGTTCCTCCACCTTACAATAGTGGTGGTGCTCCAGCTACTTATGCGGCGTTGCAACAAGGATCACTTACTTATTGTGTGGCACAAGGCTGGGCATGCCTAAATATGGCAGATATATTTATGGGAGATCAGTCCGGCTCATTATCGTCGTCTTTCCCATTCACGGCACAAGATACTGGTATGGGTTTGACTCCGCCGTGGGGGACGGCACAAGGACTAATTAATAGTAGTGACAACCAACATTTGAATGACTGTGGAGAATTGCTAATAACCCAGCAATTTATGTCTATAGTGTTCCAGATTAATTATCCATATCCATTAACACAAGCTTGTAGCCAAAACCCACAAAAATCGGCAATTTCATCAGCCTACACAAACGCAACAACAGGTTTCACAATTATTCAAGGTGCGTCCTCCAACACTGGGCAACTTGAATTTGTTGCGCCTGTTGGCGAGGGATTCACGTCTACTTGCACCGGCTACATGACTGTTGGCACAACGGGCATAGTAGATTTTGAATTAATTGGCTCTGCCGCAATATCAAATGTCAATATTACACTGCAATACCAAACAGCAGCTAATAGCGTTTATTCATTTGCATCGGCAACGGCACTGGCAAGCGCCTTAGCGACCTCCAGCATCACGGCGGCCAGTAATCTGCAATGGGTAATGACTATTAATGGGGTGAACAGCACTACGGCCAACTCGTTTGCTGTAGAAGCTCATGAAGCTAGTGGCACACTAACTGTTCCGGCAGGGGCAAGCTGTCTGACACAGCTAAACGGGCCACAATAATAGCTGCAAGAAAGCCCCAGGACAATAATTACTTAGACTAATTTAAGGTATTATAACCTTAGAAAAGGCTTTGTAATGTAAAATGCCAAATACATTTGGCGGCTTCCCGGCAGGCGTCTTTGATAGTTTCTATTATCGTGGAACTTATCAACACAATAATTATGCCAATTTTACGTCAGGTGTTGGGGCATCTGGTATCCATGGCTATCTTACTACCACACAAGCTAACCAAACAAGTTTATTATCTGGGACAAATCTTGATCGCGGAAATTTAACCAGAACACAAGCAAATCAAACAACTATCTTTATAGGGCATATCTCAGACCCTGGTATCTTAATAGCTCTTCAGACCAATCAAACAGCCGCATTAACCGGAAAAAATCTTGATCATGGCATAATAAATACCACACAGGCGAACCAGACAAGCAACATATCCGGCACTAATTACCATAAGGGTCAAATAGCCTCTACGCAGGCCGTACAGACCGCTTTGCTGGTTGGGGCAGCCCCAGGCCACGGAATAATCAATACGGCTCAGGCGGCCCAATTTGCGGCCCTAACAGGGCATATCCTTGCGCACGGCACTTTGGTGGCCACACAGACCAATCAATCAAGTGTTTTATCTGGGCATATTTTAGACCATGGATATTTGGGAGTCTCACAAGCTTCTCAAACCTCATCTTTACTAGGAAGTATTTTAGACCATGGATATTTAGTAACTTCGCAAACTTCTCAGACTGCCTCTTTAGTTGGCCATAACCCAGCTAAAGGTCAAATCTCTTTAACTCAAAATAACCAAACAGCAAGTGCAATAGCCCATAACCTGATAACAGGAAATATTTCATTAAATCAAATAAATCAAACAGCGTCAATCTCTGGGATTAATTATCACATTGGTTCACTTGTCACGGCCCAAACGAATCAAACAGCTTCCCTATCTGGGCGTAATCTAGATCACGGAGATTTAACAACAT
>Ga0116230_10001146_pt1 | contig 24687 bp, 18 predicted proteins | sample S1TSphfallax_3_FD_88678 | JGI IMG/M metagenome (GOLD analysis project Ga0116230, IMG submission 88678) | Host-associated microbial communities from peat moss isolated from Minnesota, USA - S1T2_Fd - Sphagnum fallax MG | ecosystem: Host-associated > Plants > Peat moss > Unclassified | place... | reverse complement strand
AGCAGACCTTGGATTGAAGTGTAGTTTAAGCAAAGTTATAGTTCTCGTTGAGAGCTTTCCAACGGTATGTGGCACCTAGGCTTTCCAACATAAATCGTCTGCAGCCAAGTAAATCGGGTCGATTCTCGACTTTTTCTGGTCGGGAGTCAAATTGGCAATTTGACTCCCGACCCTTTTTTTGGCCATAACTTATGTTTCAGATGTCCAAATGAACAATGCGAGCCCATTTTAGACATTTATGTTCCAAGAGCTTTCCAATGATATAAAGAACGCCACAAGCCATTGAGTTTTGACCCCTCAAAATTGGTCTCTGAAGTTTTGGGAGTCCCTCGGGACTCCATCTCCCAAAGTGGGAGTTGCCTTGGGAGTGTGAGAGTTCACTCCCTCACACTTTCCTACACTCCCGCGAGTATGTGATGTGACGCCCGGGCTTCCTTTTGGCCCGAACCTTTGCAACCCCTTTGCCTTGGTCGCGAGCCCAAAGCTAGGGTTGCGACAAAAGATCCTACAATCAACACAATATTGATTTTCAATCTACAAATGACTAATAAGTCCATGAATAATAACTACAAAAGTGAGGGATTTGAAATACAAAGGTCTAAAGATGATTTATTAAGGGTATTAGGTGAATCAACATGAGTATTCACCTAGTCATTAGGGGTATTTGCACAATCATCAAATTTGTTGGCATAGTTAACAAAAAAATCAATATAGTTAACAGATTTATTATCATAGTTAGGAGATGAGTTGACACATTCAATAGATAAATGGGCATAGACATTACATAAGGATGCAAGTGAGAAGAACATTGTTGAGGCGAAAATACATTTATCCACAAAAGTGCAGGTGGAAGTATAGCAAACCAGAGAAGTGCAAATGATGGCATACGCACAACGAAGGGCAATGGAGATGGAGAGGTGTGAATTAGAAGCTATAGCAAAAAAAAGATGCACAATCCTTGACAGAGCTACACTTTTAGAGAAAGGTATTAAAATTCTAGATCTTAAGCGATTCATGTAGACACAAATGAAAGAAAACTATGATAAACATGTTGAATAGATGGAAAATTGGAAGGATATTGTTGAGGAAGAAAATTGGGTTTCTAAAGTAAGGATTGTTCTTGTGTTTTTAATGGATTGGCAAGCACTGATGCCCAATGTAATGTCAGAATGTCTGAACACATTATTGATCAAGGGCGCATATATCTATTAGGGGCATAAGGATAAGGTGTATGTAATTAGCAAACAACTAATTGTATATGTATTTGGAGTGTGTGCAAAACGGTATGCAAAAGAATCAAAAGGATAAGTCAATAAGTCACTAATAATGTAGGCATTACAAAGTTATAAACTTGCACCTATAAATTCTTCTGCATATAAATGGAGTGTAAAGAGTCTGGATTTGCCATACTCCATCAAATATCTTGCCATTATATTTTCCATTTATTAGAAGGAAAAGGTACAATATTTTAGCAACAATAATGTTATTACATTAGTGAGAGTAGATAAGCGACAAAAGGTAGATTGGGCACAAATTTTATTTAATAGTCAATGTAGTGAGTTAGATTGATGGTATAAATATGTTAAAGAAAGTAAAGGGGATAAGAAAGATACCTATCAATTTTCCTTGGTATTGGCAAAAATCTTTCAATATCTGCTTATGCATCAAAAGGTAAATCCATAGAAACCACCAGCCAAGGTTTTAAAACTAGGGAGGATGTGTAGACAACATTAGAAAATAGAAAGAAGGCTGCAACATAATTTTTAAGAAGTGCTCTTAGGAGGAAGAATAGAGTTGAGGAAAGAGGAGCCTTAGGTTTAGGAATGAAGGAGCGTGAGATCATAGAAGGAAAGGCACATAAAATGATGACGGGCAAAGTGGAACCATCTTTAGTGCCAATGGTGGTATAGGTAGCCAAATAAACTGTAAAAGTACCACATATGACATCTCCACAGGAGAGACAACTAAGGGAACAAAGGTAGGAAGTACCGCAGATGACATCTCCACAAAAGAGATGATTAAGGGAGTAAAGTGAGGAAATTAAAAGGGAACATGACACAAGGTTTCCAAAGGGTGAGGAACATCTACACTTTGGATGGAGATGAAGATTAAATGGAAACCACTGCAAGTCCACAACATTTTTAGCATTTACAACAACATTTGTAGTAGCAACAACAGCTAACACAAGAAGGTCTACATGCTAATGGATTGCAGACGGAGGGAAAGGAACCATAACTTTATTTTGAAATGTTCAAACCATCAAAACAATAGGTACTAGTTAGCAAACCAAAATCTACAGAGGGATTTCCATTTGAATTTGAGTTGGGGAGTAGAATGGTGCAAGAAATGGGATCATTTGTAGAAGGATCCAAAAATCCTACAACACAAACAAGTACACCAAAGTCTATGGAGGAGGTAGTTATAAAAGTAATGCATGTAAATAAGGTAGTTGAATTATTTCAGACCATGGTAATTGTGAGTTTGAATATGGGGAATTGGATAAAGAGAGAGACTTTTAAAAAGGGTATAAACATAATGTGGAAATTTGGAGGAAGAACAAGGCAAAGGCTGAATAGAAGATTAAAATGGTCATTAAAAAACTACACGATGAGAATGAAAAGCTTAAGGGTAGCAAAACATAGTTGAAGTTGTAGGATGAAAAACTATAAAATTTAAAGTAGAATGTTGAAATCTATGAAACCATAGAGAGGAAGTGCAAACAAGCATTATTTCTTCATAAGCAACGACAAAAGGCTTTGGGTAGTAAGGTGAAAATAGTGGCTAAGGAAAAGAAGGAAAAGGAAAATGTTCTTACATATTTGGAATTAGTGAATTTGAAAAATGTATTTTTGTTGCAATTCGAAAAGCTTAGAAGAAAGACAACATAAACAACCCAAAAAAAAAGTTGTTAAAAGAAAAGAAGGAATATCAAAAGAATTTGTAGCATCTATAAACAAAGTTGGAGATGGCACAAGATCAAAGGAAGAGTCTAAACCCAATTGGTGTCAAGAAAAGACTAGAGGATCATGAATAGATGTTATAATATTATACTGTGATGAGGATGAAAAACAACATGAAGGATTTTGAGGAAAAATCTAAGGAATGGTGGGAGGTTATAAAGGAATATTTAGAAAGGAGTTGGAAAAGTTTATGGCTTAACATAGAGTTGATGAAAGAATTTTGAGGTACAAGTTAAAAGCTTATCAAAAAAAAATTCCAAATTTTAACTATGGCAATCCAATAAGTACAAAAGTATCGAGTTAGGATGAAAAGACTAAAGCAAGGCCCAATGGAACAACTCAAGAGGAGGAAGTGCAAACTTAGGAACCACAAGAACTCATTAGTGGAACAGCTCAGGAGGAGGAAATACAAAATAGAAAAACTGTAGGACCTCAGAAGAAGGGGTCAAGAAAAGAAAGAACCACAAGGAATTAAATTACAAGAACAAGTGGAGACTATTCTAGCAAAAAAAAAAAGGTATCTAATATATAACTTATAGAAATAGAACCATAGACTGAGTTAATGGAAGAGGAGGTCAGAACCACAAAGACAGATATATTGGTTAAAACTGCAAAGCTAGAAGTGGGTACAAATGTTTAAAAGGATATGGAATACTCTCATTTCATATTTTATCATTTTCCAAGGATTCAAGGATAGAATCCAAAATACAGAGGCGGTAATGTTAAGGGGGTAGGATGATTACATGATTTGGATGAACATGGCATTTAAGACAAGGATTGTTCATGGAACATCATAGTTTTGAATTGTGAATTCTTATTGGTTTTGAATCATGATGATGTAATTTGGGACTACCCAAAGAGGGAAGATTTGGGGAAGCAAAGGAGAATTCTTAAACACACAATTTTGAAGAAGAATGAAAGGAGTTGTAGGTACTTTGTAGTAAAAAAAACACTAAATTTGTTTTGATATACCATAGATTTTATTTATTGTTTAAATTTCATTTCAACAAAACATGAAATTTTACTATAATTTTATTCATGTTTTTAGTAATACAGAGAAACATAGACTTCTATAATGAATTTTTTGTAGTATCAAAATATGATGAAATGAATTGTAATCTTATTTTTTGAGTTTTTAACAATGTATTAAAAAATGTAGATTCTAATTATATGAAATAACCATGATTCTAGTGTTTTAATGAATGGCAGTGTTAAGTATGTTGAGAATCAAGGTAAAAATAGTGAATGTATACATGTGAAGTGCAAATTTATTGTTACAGTGGTGTGGAATAATTATGTAGAAATTAAATTTCACTTCTACCACATATTTCTGTTGATTCAATTGTCTTGACATTCTCATGGGCTTGTTAAACTCCTCATTGCCATGATGAGGTTCAAGTATGTTTTTGAACCTTCTTTTTTTTCTTACATTAAGTTAGATTTAAATGATTTTGTTCTCATCATTCTTTATATCTCTATAGGTCAATGGAACTAGACCATGTAAAACCTAACCTTGTTCATGAACTCTTTTGAATTCAATCAATTGGAATTATCCCCTTGGAGCAGTTCAAGGAGGTGTTATTAGCAAAGGTTTACAAGAAATGCCAATCCAAGTCCTACAAGACATTGCATTCTTCGACCTCAAAAGTTTTTTTGGAAGATATGTATAAGGAATGACATATTTCAAACTCCCCTAAAGACTTTTTTCCTTCTATTTTCAACTTGTTCATCCTTGCTTTTGTTTATTCTTGCAATAAAAAATTTCTTCAATTGGGGACGTCGCAATCAAATTGTATTCTGAAAAATTCCCTTATGCTTGAAAGCGCTGACTATTGAGGTTCTAAGAGCAAATGGAGAAAGCTATGGAGTAGGTGAAGAAGGATCACTACTCAGCCTTTTGCAAGCACTTGCCAATACGTGATCCTTATTTGGGTGTAAATTTTGAGGGAAATATAAGTTCATTGGGATATGAATTCAAAATGAAAGATGTTGATAAAAAAGCTCCAAATGCTCACCTATTCCTATGTCTTAGTTGAGCAGAAGTTGTTATGGCTCAAGATGTGGAATGAATTTATTGTTTTACAAGAGGCTAAAAATTTCGTGAAGCTCAAGTTTTTAAACTCCCAATTCAACAAATGGTTACACAATGCAACCTTCTAGCATTAGGAATTATGTTTTTGGATGACCTTTTTTTTTCATTTTTTCTTTAACACGCTCCTTCTTATTTCACTCTTATTCTTACAACTTGAGATTGAGGCACTCAAGTTGTTTGCTACAATAGTATTCAATTTTTCCTTGGTTGTGAAAGAGGTCTTTGATATGATCTCTTTCTTTTCATATATACAACAATGGAAGCTAGCAATATGGGAGACTTATTTTTCTATAAATTCATGCCTAAGGATGGCATCTAAAGAAACCAATTTTAGGAGTAGCAACTTGGGAACAAGGAGGTTATCAAGTGGGTTTTGTGTAAATATTCCAAATATACAACTTCATTCCATTCTCAAGCTACTTCAAACTGATTTCTAAATGTTTGTTGGTAGGCATATTCACTTATGCATCACCATAAAGCTTTCCTTTGTCTTAGCACCGAAAGTAGGAAAGTTGGTAGCCATTTATCATATTTCTTTATGAAGGTGTTGTTCATTATGTTGCAGGTATTTCTATCACGTCTTGTTATTCCACCATGCCATTGATTAGCTCCCCAATCTCCTTGACATCTAGGATGACCCCAAGGCCAATAACACTATGTTCCAAAAGGACCTTTTTAAGGATTGACTTCCTCCCCATCTTCTCCAATATGGTTAGTACTTCGACTATTCGAAAGACAACACCCCCACCTTAGAGATACCCTTGAAGGAAAGTATCAAACCCTCTTTCATGGAAACTCTTGTAAGTTGTGCACAAACATAGGTTGAAGGTGGGAGGCAAAAAATGGCTTCCAAGGGAAATGGAAAGTTGAAGGAAAAAGTGAGTAAACCTCCCTCCTTTGACACCTTTGTTGAGGTTCCTTTTGAGCTAAACTTTGTAGACAATAGATAATGTGAACATAGAAAGAAGGGCTATTACCTCATTTGTTCTTCCCACCCTTCCTCCTGGTGGAATTCAAAGCATTGGACATGGATCATTCTAGTTTTTTCCATCTCACCCGAGTCTGATTATTATTACATGTAACAAGGTTCCTGGCTTTCACCACATGGTCCTCCCATTCTCCTGGTATTCCATTGTGGCAACCAAGATCTCATCTCGGACTTGGCCCTCGAAATATGAAACAATCTTTAAATCCATTCACAAGGTATGTTTACATTACATTCTCTTTCCCTTTACAACATAGTTATAGTAGATTGTCCTATATGTATTTATTTTTTTCTTTTTTATATATATGCAAATGAATCCTAATGGTAAGGTTTAGGTTGTCATTGCATACGTTCTTAGAAACCTCCATGTTCCTCTTGTATCTAAGAACCCATATGATATTCCTACATGGAATAGGAAGGTTGATGAGTACATTGCTGGAATTCGATTTTGCCCATATTTTTTTGGCCTTTGATTGGGCTATTTTGTTATTTCACTCGAATGACCTCAAAGTTTTGAAAGAGGTAAAGTCTTATTTGGAAAACAATGGCTTCTAGATATGGATGAAATGGGATGTGGTGAACTCATTGTTGCTTATAAGCAGCAATGACCCATGCCTCAAGGTTCCAATTCAATCCATTAAACTTTATTTATATTTTTTTTCTTCTGAACTTTAGTTGAAAATTTTCTTTAATTTGCAAATTTTCCTTAATCATGTAACTTTTCTTGCTAGGGTCCTTGATGTAAGGTCCTTAGGCATTAAGAAATTCATCTTCTCCTCGCCATCCAATGAGTTTGTGAACAAATTTATTGATGTTTGAAATGAGGATGTGTTGTATAATTGGATGGATATGACCTTTATGTCTATACCCAAGGCTAAAAGGCCTTTCAAGGCCCAAAAGAAATGCATCTTACTACTATTCAAGCCTTGATTGATGTCTATTACGAGACAAGATCCTCTATTGTGGATTTATCTACATCCACAAATATGTATCCTTTCTCAAAAAAATCATTCACAATCTATGCATCAATATTTTTGTCTAACCATCTTTCACCTTGCAGGCAACATAATCAAGGCCTACCAAAGCCTTGGGTGCCACATCCTAACCTTGGAATTGGATATGGAGGTTTTTACGAAGGTGTTGGAACCTTTCATTTAAATGGCCATGCTTGAGCCTAACGCCAAGCACGTTCACAAGTTCAATATTGATTTCCTTGTCAAGAAATGTTCTAGGAGGTTGTTTGACTATGAGTAAGTTGTCCACTTGCATCAATATTATGCATTCCTTTAATTCTTCATATTTTCCTCTTTTTATTTGCAATGTCATTTCCATCAAGGAGCTTCCTTTCATTTTGGGAGGATGAGTTGCTCTAGTAGACTACCATTTATTTCTGCTACCATCATATGTCAAGACTCGAGCCCTAACTATGGAATCCTTGGCTTCACCTCCTTCATAGATAATTTCCCAAGGTTACCATCCAAGAATTAGAATTTTCGTTGATGATGAAGCATTAGAAGATGTTTAGGATTTGTTTTTGAGCTTAGGGGTGGATCATTGGGTTTTTGAACCCATTGGGTGGTCCTAAGGTTGGGTGGAAAACTCTAACAATATTTTTTTGTTTTGCTTTAAACTTTCCTTTTATGTATGTTTTCACTCAAAGTTCTTTCTAAGTCACCTTCTTGGAACACTTGTAGTGTATATGTTGAAGCTTGTACATACCACAATGTTGGAAAAAACTTTGTCAAACAAGATTGACAATATGATGTTATTTGTTGGAATGTCTTCTCCAATTTAAATCTTAGTTTTGGGATCAATTGTATATTCTACCCATGCAATTCCATGTTCTATGGGTGTTCTTTGTTTTTGCATATATTTCCAAATTAAATAATCTAGTTGTGAGAATGACCTTTATCGTGTAATGATTGAAGCACACATTAAAGAAAATCCAAAGTCTCATAAATTGTCCCCAAAGAAAACATTTTTTTCTCCAAGAAAAAATCTAAACCTTATTACTTGTTTGGAATATAATTTAATATATCATTGTTTTCAAAATGATCTCAAACTTTATATGATTATTGCAAATGCCCAATCAACCCATCCTTTTCATATGTGAAATTGTACAAAGAATTGGGTTCTTTGCAGTTGGAATTCCATATTGACATGTACACATTATATGGATGCCAAATAGAGATTATATGTTTTCTTCATTTTTTTAATGTTGCATTTATGTTTGAGAATATATCTATCCAAAGTTCCAATATACATGTTTTTTAGAAATATATTTATAATTATATAATTGGATATTTTCATAATTAATTTATGACGATGTCACTTATATTAAAATAGTGATGTTGGTATTTGATCAATCCTTTCAATTTTATTATTTTAATAACCTAACACACAAATGTATATATTTATTCATATTGTCAATAATTCTAGCGATTATTGTGCCCTACAATCGGGAATTATTACTAACAATACTTAAACAATATATAACGATACATAACAATTTCCAATAAAGTTTGTGGCTATTTGATAACGAATTTCAAATTTAAATAGTGAATAACCACATTAGGAGATTTTATTTTATTTTATATATGTATTACAGTTGAAATCAATCTTGTGTGGAGTGTGTTCTCCATTTATGAGTGTAATTTTCATTATATTGAAGCCATTTCCCAATTGTTTGGTTTCTAAATGGCCATACATATTCCTTCTTTCCTTTTATATGCTACATTACATCGGTGTTCAACATATTTATATGGAATCTAGTGTTAATTGTTTTATCCAAAGTATGTTTCAGACAATGAATAGAATTTCCATCCTAGCTTAATCCAAATACAAATTTCCAAGATTGTCGTGGGCATAAAATAATTCAATTTTTAGTTGGATTTGTTAGTTCGTTTGATGGTTTTGCAAATTATTTTCCTATGATTTTCTTTTGGTTGCAGTTGTTCAAACAAACATAACTTTCATTTGTCAACTCCTGAAAGAAAATTTGAAATGTAATATTCGTCAAACGACGTGATAAAAAAACCGAACATGCAGACAAGTACACATCTTGCACTAACTCATTTATTTCATTTTAATAATGTTGGGTCATTTCAATGTCTTGCAAATGACAATCTTATAGTTCACTAATACTTTCTCATGGTTTTGAAATGTCATTGATGTCAATGGCCTTGTTTGTGTTAGTATTGTGGAGAACCTCTAACGTTTCGGCGTTGTCGTCACTCCAAGATCCTTACATTATAGGTGGAGTTTGAAAGCATGCTTTCACCAATGGCGCCATTGCATTTGTTTCCCTGCAATAAACAAATGTTGGTGATTCATACTTGTCTTCCTTTGAATCGCTTTGGTTTTCTTGCCACTTTTTGTTGATGGCGATTTTGAAAGAATACTTATTTGGAAACACAAATCCTAATAGATAATTAGATTGCTTCAAGAGTTGAGTTATGAAATTTTGATTTGTTGGGTGTCTTGGCCATGGATTATCTCTTGGAGGTCGTAGTAAAATGTTCAAAATGTCTTCATCAAACATACAAATCACTATTGCATAGATTTTGTAGTCTTGCAAATGGTTCTTTGCTGCCCAATATCCAATTTATAATTGGTATTTGCATTGATGGACTTCATTTCTTTCTTCCTGACAACAAGGTATAAATCTAAGTCTTGAGGCGTTTGACAAGCCATGTATGTTATCTTTTTCAAAATGGAGCAAAGCAATTGAAAGTGGAGAAATTGTTGAAAACTCATGGCATCGCAAAACAACAACTAATAATGTGTGCATGAAAACTTGCAAATTAAATACCCACCTCTCTAATAATTAGAATGTGGTTTGCATTGCATTAGAATAATATATTAACATGTGTAACAACAACCACAAACTTGTTGCATTTAATGACAATGGTAATTATATTTTATATGGAAAGTGGCATTGCTAGGTTGTAAATAGAAGATATTCATAAATTGTACTTGTCAATTTCTTGCATTCTCTTATTACATTCCTATAGTGATGCCCTTAATTACCTAACCCTTTGTAGGATACATCTACAATTTGTGTATCAATTTTTCAGTGTGTTTTTAGAATAGCTAAGCTTCACAATAATGTTGTTTAAATGGTTGAAATATCTTTCATCAGAAGATTTTTGTATTGTATAGATAATTATTATATCTACCCACATGTATTTTGTTGACAAGTCCATGTTATAACTATGTTTGACTTGTTTCCCATTACGACGTGAAGATGACAATGGCTAGGAATGATGTGGCAATGAAGAATATGTTTCTATAGACAGATAATACTTTACCACATAAGACATGTCTAAAACCAAGGGGCAAGATTCTTAATAATGGTGCTAAATTTTTTTTGCTTCAACACATGGCGCACCAACTTTGGTAGATTTCTATATTTATGTTGAATTGAACAAAGTAACTATTGTCAAATGTCCATGTGAATCAATGGCATATAAGGCAATAAAAGTGAAGTAAATGTAAAGATGTGGTAGAGGTAAAAAGGATTCAACTAAACAATAAGGGTGGAACAAATGCAACTTCATGTATAGATAAAAAATAAATAAAATAGAGGGGGGAGAATGTAATTTGATTTGTTGCCAATGTTCATTTGAAAGTTCAACCATTTTATTTATCATCCATTTTTCCATCCACGAAAATTGTCCATCCATGACATGTGGTAGAATATTCCATCCTATGTGTCAAATAATATTTCATCAATGTCAGTAAGATATTCTTAAAAAGATTCCCTTATGCTCACTTGTTCACACTCATTCTCACATGTTCATGAAATAGTGTCCTTGAACCTATGCTTATGCACCATGTGGCCTAGTTTATTAATGTGAATGTGCCATGTGTCATTTAACTATTTGTTAACCCCAAACTTTGTGAACATGCCAGGTATTCAATTTACATAAAAGCAACATAGTTGAAATGTTCAACTTACATAGTTACATCCTAGTTGAAACTATAATTATATATTGGGTTGACATCATGCCTAGTCAACGAATGAAATTCATCCACCAGTCAAATGTAATTGACAACATCCCTTGGCTAGATTACTAGAACAATTTTCAATTAAGTTGGCAAATAGTGGCACGTACTAGTTATTGCTATGGTGTTGACACATGGCATACATTTTTGACTTGTACTTGTTGACATTATTGGTTAATAGTTGCAACAAATATTTATTAGTTACAAAAAACAAGTTGCAACTATATGTGTAGTTTTCAACTTGGTTTGTAGTTGAACACCAGTTGAAAACATAGTTGCAAAAGGGCCCCCCATGTTTTCTACTAGTACATAAATTGGGGAAAGGATAACAAGACATGGATAATCCAACATTTTCGTGGCAGAGGGCATAATGTCCTTGATTCAATGCAAAAAGTAATGGGGCTTGGGCAACCAACATCACAAGAAAGGCAAAACAAGGAAAGTTATCCAATTTTGGATGATTTCCATGTTGATTTACCATGGGGAGATGGTGGTAATTGTCTTGCATGAGTTTGTTGCAACAATGAAAGCGTTGGAACACATTCAAACATTGGGACTTTTGTTCTGACATGGCGGCACTACAAGGCAAAACGAGATAAAATGAACCAACGACGTTACTTTAGAAAAAAACTTCATGTCCTTTTGACCCATCTTTTTTTTCATATGATGAATTTTTGAATTATTATTTATTAAATTTTTATATGAAAAATGCATATAATTTTTTAGATAGATGACATTTTTTTGGTTTGTATTTCTTAATAAATATGAAAATTTGAAAATGTGTCAATTCCTTGTAAATTATGAGTTTCATCTTTAAAAATGATAACAATTTCAAATCATAAACAAAAATTGATTTTTAGAATTTTATGTTTTCTCGTATAAAAAACTACAATTTTTTTTTTAACATCATGTACATTATACCCCATTTATATGTGGTAAAGGACTTTTGAAGTTCAAAAATTCTGAATCAATTTTGGAAAGTTTTTTGAATTTTAAAGTTTTAAAGTTTCACATATTTTAGGGTATGAATGTTTTTCTAATGTGGCTAATAGGTCTTTATTTTTATTTTATTTTCCCCATCAATTTTTTTTTATTATATGATCCTTTTGATAGTCCTTTGCAAAATTGATTCAATTTGACGCAATAGGTGTCCACTTTCAAAAGTCTTGAACCGAAAGTTAAACTTAAAATTTTATCAAATGGATTTTTGGTCTTAAATTCCTCAACATTTATATGAATGAGAAAGGACCAACTTGCCATGATTACCATGGTTTTAAATGGTAAAACATAAATATTTCTCGAATCTTGACTATTTTTAGGGCCCATTTGACGTCCTTTTTGGCTCATTTTATTGTGACTTCACCCTACACTAAACTCCTATTCTAGAGAGACTAATAGGGTCTATCACAAAAATGTTACTATGTACATGTTAATGTTGTTGAACATATCATGTTTACACAAAGATGCTCTTTTAACATGTAGAAATTTAAGTTTTTTTATCCTTACTTTGGGTTTTGTTATCCCTAGGTATCAACACACTACCAAAAGTGTCAAGATATAAGACACCTAGTCATAGGAAAAACTAAAACACTATGCAGATAGTCGAGCAATTACATTTGTGTAGAAGAATCTACATCCATAGTTAACATTGTGGCTACCGGAACTAAATAACATCTTCCTTGAAGAGTTACCTTTTAACATTTATTGAATAAGGAGAACATTTTTTACAGCTATGGGAGTTACAAAAAATTATTAATCCACTACACATGTAAACAAAAGCTTGATTGATCTCGTGGTATATTGAAGGTAATTATTCACTATTATTTAGTCTTGTTTTTAACATTTAATGTTGAATGGCAATTGCAAAACTTTGTACTAACACCACAATGATGAACTTGAATACATTTTGGCCTACCTATAGGTAGGAATGTTCTTTTAGCCTCAACATGAAACTATCATATTATTCCAATCTGCATGGCTCCAACATTGCACCATGTTCATCCAAGATTAAAGATGGCAATGGGGGCATGCCTTGTATGTCCATAACCAAATGTTGTTTAAGTATGTCACTAACAAGCCAATTTATCATGCATTCGTCAAGCTTTAAACAAATCAATGCGAAGGAATAACTTAATTCGAAGGCCAGGGAAATGAAAAATTGGTCCACTTGAAGGTGCCTCGTGGGTCACCTATTGTGGCAACAAAATTGATGTCCACAATGAATATCACTCCCAAGTTTAAGTCTTATGTTTATGACAAAGATTAATGCTAAGCCTAATACTAGTAGTAGGAATGAGTATACCAAAAGACTTGCAAGAATACCTTCCTAATTTCTAATAATTGCCCAATATGGGTTTATGTTTTATAGCCTCTATCCTTGTTTTATTGGCATTTATTGCCTGAAAAGAAATGGGTATGAACCAAATATGATCAAATAGCTTAGTTTCTTCTACTATGGATCTTCTGAGCCTTATTCATCACGACTAGTCAAGCTATTGGAACTTGGAAGCTACTTGCATCATCCCATCCATCACCCATCTCCAACAACACATTTATATCATAAAGAATTGATTTTAGAAAGTTCAAAAAGTTGATGAATCTCAACTAATCCTCCTATTGCAAGTTATGGTGGGGTGGGCATTAAATAGTTGAAAGTTGAAACTAAATTCTTTTGCATTAAATTCAAATTTGATTACGTCCCTACATGTAACCAACATACCTACATAAAGCTTCTTTCATTTTCTTTAGCCTTGTTTTGGAATTTCAAGTCTTAATCAAGCATGAACTACTATGACCCAATGTGGAATAATTTCTATTTTTTCTTAATGTATGAACATTGCTAGGATATAGGGTTTGTTGTTGGATCTCCATATGGCTTTTGATAGTTATAATCTTGTTTTGCTTTTGAATTTTGAATTTTGTTTATACTGATTAGTTATGTGAATGGCAAGGAATTTCTATAACCAATCTAGGGCCAAAAGAGCATAACTTTTGGGAAGGCCCTAGGGCTTGGGATTAGATGACAAGCCATTGAAGCAATTTATGAAGTGCCTTTTGGAGGTAAAGCTAGTTAAATGCCTTGCAAATGTAATTAGTCACAAGGTCCATCACAAAGTTGGTTCACCTCACAAGCCATTATTGATAGGTACCGTAAAAGATTCTAGGTGGATGTTTTCCCCCAACTTGTTGAAAGTTGTAGCAACAAATTTGGCCTCTTTTCTTAAGCAATCCAAGACACCCATAAGTGTTTATAAGTTTTGCACATGGTTTTTAAGCCTAATTTTACTATTAACAATAAAACTCAAAAAAAATTTGATTAGTAGGTGAAGTGCAAAACACTTCTTTTTTTTTCGATAGAACTTCCAATTTGGTTGTCCTTTCATTATGAACAATTTGTACATAGGTGGCATGAGACGGGGTGTTTTTATGATGAAAATTTCATGTATGAGGCTTGAGGAAATAATGTTCAATACTTCATTCTTAGTGAAAAGTGCCATATCCAGATGAAAACTAACCCATTGAATCCTCTGGTTGGTGTTTTGTGTATATATAATACCTATGCATGTTCGAAAAAATGTTCTTTTTTAAAAATAATTCTCTTGGATTTTCCTCTTGCTAACATACAAGGGGATGGTAATGTGATGTTAGAGGTTGGTGATTTTCATTGTAGACATGGCTTGAAACTTCTAACTTATTATTTTAGGCAACATGATTCTTACACAATGAACTACTGTCTTTGTGGTGCACAAATGGAGGATGTGTGATATCACCATTGCTTCCACAAGGTGGTTATCTTCAACATTGCTTTGTGAAACTTGTGTTGATTGTGGATTGGAAACACTAAAACACATGTTGGAGTTCAGGACATGACAAGGACATCACTCTCCATATGTTAGAATGTGTTGCATGTTGGTTTTGGAACATAGCCTTACACCAATAGGTCCTTTTATATTCACAATGGAAAATAGTTTGGCATGAAATTCTTGTTTTATGTTAAGCCCTTTGAATAGTTCAACATCTACCGATTGTTGTAAGGCATGGGGATAGGTGGTGGGAAGGAGTCCACTATATTTATTTCAATTTTTTGAATGTCAGAAGTAATATTGATTTTCCTCTTGTTATTATTTGTTACAACAATCCAAGAAATGTGCAAGGTGAAGTTAGCTAATAATAAGCCAATTCCCACTATAATGGAAACTAAAAGATGGAAAGTGAAGGGAGGAAAACCATCACATGAAGATGGGCAATTTGATGCAAAGAAAGGTAAACAACATGGCAATGCATTGAAAGATGGCCTTATTGAACCTAAATTGAACACATTCCTCCAACTAGTGGATGATGAATTTTATGACGTCCCAATGGACTCTATATGAAAGCAAGACCATGATCCAAAGCTAGAAAGTTAAAATGTGTAAAATGAGTAAAAAGAGACCTCAAATGAAGACAAGGTCAAGCTATAGCAGGTGTTTACTTCTTAGATCATTATGTATTGTTCTTTTTGTGTTTTGCAAGATGTCGAACATGGTCATTATTCTATTGTAGGATTTTTTTTAAAGAGCTGGTTCTTTCCTTCTATTGGGGTTTAGGTATCTAATTGATGTCATAGGAGATATCCCTATTAAATGTTTGTAACATTAATTCAACCAAGTTGCTAACCTCTAATTCTAGGGCTAATTTTGTTCAATTTAATGTTTGCATAACAGTCTAAAGGTCTTTCCAAGTTCTCTACTCTAGCAACAATTGTTAAGCACTTGCAAGCTGTAGGTGGGTCATTACCATTAGATTGCTTGTAACTTGTCTATTGGAAGAAAATGATAGTAGAATAATCTCATTAAAAGCACCATAGCCTATTATTTCAAGGACTAGTTTCAATGTCTACTTCAGTTTAAAGCTGTGAATTCTTGTTTTTAACAGTTCAAAAGCAAACCTAGCAAGGGCTAGATGAAGATGTATAAACTTTTTGTTCAAAGAAAGGTCACTAGCAAAATGTTCAATTCTCAATACAACTAGTTGTGTGTCCATTGTTGATGCAAATACTTTCCTCATTTGTGGCAAAAAATATTTCAGAGATCACAAAAAGGTAGGTTGTCCTCATAGCCATGGTGATATTCATGTTTTTTCCCAGTCCCTTGGTTGAACCCCATTCTCACACGTGAAGGATGGTGATTATGTGGATGAAGGTGGTGGCCAAAAAACCTACCATGCAATTTGTAGCAATAGATTGGCTTAAGTCTAACAAATGTGAAGATCACCTTACAAGTCACACCTCAAACCTTGTTCAACAGTTATTTGCAAATCAGGCACAATTTCCATCTTGTTTGCATGGGTCCTCACAAAAACATTTTTTTGACACTAATACTTGCTACTTTGAAATGAGAACATTTTGTAACCAAGATGATGCTTACATGTATCACTTGCATTTTGGTTCTTAACATCATCATGAAATTGTTGGTATTGAGTGTAAGGATTTGTTTTGAAAATGCACAAGATGGATGGCAAACTAGAGGACCCATTTTTTTTTCATTTATAAGTGAACCTTGCCATTGTGTTTCTAGATAGAAAAAACCAAGATATATGTCTTCCATGTGGAAATTTTTTGTCCATTCACATATTATTTCATCTGAAGATTAGGTGTACATGAAGAAATATGATTGGATCATATAGACAATGTGAGAGTAACTTTTGTCCATGTACATAATGGATACTTCAACCTCAATATGATTATGTGTCAAGGACCCAAATAATGAAACTTTGTCATATTTGCATGTCTTCCATTTGTACCTCCAAAATTGTTTATGATGGGTTGATCCAAATAATGTGAAGGTATGATGAGGTACATGATTGATTGTCTTTCATGGATGTAGGTTCCAATAACATGTTACTCACTAGTTTTTTTATTATAAAGCTTCAAACATGTGTTGCATTGGTTTTCCAAATGTTAAATGGTAAACGAGTGGTGAATCGGCTTTTTAGAGGTGAGGACTTTATTGTAGAGCTAACAATGGAAGTGAAGCGAAGCCCATGAAAATAAAATTCCCACTAGGAGTTTGGCAACAACTCAAAAATTGAACTTTCTAATAATCTTTGCCAAAGATGTCTAATGCTCTATACATTATCCAATAGATTACAACCATTGTTGGCAATGCCCACATAACAATAGAATGGGAATAGAGCTTCATGACCATCATTGTGAAAAAGGGTATATGTGCCACATTGTTGACACAAGCCTACTAAAAGGTTATGGAGAAATCAATCAATCACCAATGGAAGCTTAATGGTATAATCAAAGATGCCCACCTAAAAAAATGGCATTATGATTTGTGTGGTTACTATCCAAAGAAGGTGATAGGGAGATCAGTAAGGTGTTCATCTTAAAGGTCACCTTAATTCACCCCCTACCATATGGAAATTAAACATTGTGTTGAAGATGGGAGTTGAATTGGAAGGTCCTAGGAAAAGGTTATATAGCTTTAAGGTTACTTGGTCATCATACATACATAAAAGATTTAAGTGCTTACTACTATTGTAGAATCCATATAGATGCATTAGTATAAGATGATGTAAACATCAATTTTTTTTTGGTTACATTAAACCTATCCCCATTCCTTTCCCCATATATATTTTTACATTAAGGGTGGACACCTCATGAACACCAATTGACTTGTACATACCACAATTGGGATCAATCAAAAGGTTTGCAAGATATATAGTTCATTAAGAGGTGTTGACCCACAATAAAAAAAACATTAAAAGATTATATATAAGGAAGACCATTGTGGAACTCATAGGTTTTTTTATAAACAAGAATATCAATTGTGAAAAATTCAAAAAGACGATTCCACAACAATATATATATTTAGATTGAAGGTGTCCCCTTATGAACACCAATTGATTTGTACAAACCATGATTGGGATCAATCAAAAGGTCTATGAAGCCCTATAGTTCATTAAGAGGTGTTGACCCACAAAAAAATACATTAAAATATTGTTGTACAAGGAAGATGACGCGCTCCCAAGTCCCAAGTTAGGCCCAAGGTGGGCCTTGGTTTTTAAAATAGCGGAATTGTGGGGACTTGAGGGCACGTTCCCATCTCTTAGCACTAAAAGGGGTAGAGGGGCGTGTTGAAGCTCCGGGGGGAACTAGGAAGAGGGACAAGATTTAGTTACTCATTCAAACCTGCATCAAACCAACCAACAAGTTGGTTAGTTCGCATTCTAGAGCACCTTTAGTGCTAGGACAAGCCACGGGTAACCCTAGACCCACAAGACTCACCACGACCCGGACTCGGGGGAAGCCACCACCTTCCCCCATATAGTATCTTCTACATTACTCCATGGCACTCACATCCAAATGGCTTTTTGTCCCGGGACTCTCAAGGAGGAGTCTCGAAACTGTCCCGGTTTGGACTCCCAGGACTTTGTGAGTTCATAAATTTTTGCTCAGACCTTGGATTGGGATGAGGTCTGAAGCAAACTTGTAGCTCTCGTTGAGAGCTTTCTAATGGTGTGTTGCCAATAGTGTGTTGCACTCCATCTGCACACACTAGGGTCGGGTCGATTCTCGACTTTTTGTGGTCGGGAGTCAAATTGCTAGTTTAACTCCCGGCCTTTCTTTTTGCCATAACTTGTGTTGTAGATGTCCAAATGGCTCATGCAAGGCCATTTTCGACATCTAAACTTTAATGGTTTTTCAATGACATGAAGAACACCTCAAGGCAAGGTGTTTTGACCCCTGCAATTGAACTCTGAAGTTTTGGAAGTCCTAGAGGACTCCCAAGTCCCCATTTCGGGAGTGTGAGTGTCATCCTCACACTTTTCCAAAAGTGGGGTTGTGACAGAAGATCATTATGGAACTCTTTATTTTTTTTAAACAAGCATGTTAGTTATGAAAAAATCAAGAAAACAACTACACGGTGTTAAGGCTAAAAAGTTTTTTAGGTAGTTTTTGAGGAGTTGTAATTTTGTATCGAAAATCAAACTTTATTGATTTTGAGATATAAACCAATTTTACATTACTAGTGATTTTATGTTAGAACTAATTTTACATTGCTATTGATTTTACATTACTACCAATTTTTAAATTACTACCAATTTTAGGCTAGAATTGATTAAAGGTTACTACTATTTTTTAGTTATTCTTAATAGAACCAAAAAATTAGTTGTTGTCTTTGATTTCAATCCTAGACTTTAGATGTAGGATAAAGTTGGATAACTTGGAGTTTAGGAGGATTTATAGGGATTTTTCAGTTTTTAAGACCCCCACCATTGTTTTATGGGCTTGAAGTCTTCTTTTGGGGAAGCTTAAAGGGTTTTTTATTTATCTTTTTTTTTGGATATGATTGTAATGTATTTTTGGCACTTTGAAGCTCTTTGAAGGGAATGAATTTTATTTTGTTCAAGTTTTTGCTTTATAAATTGTGTTGAAGTTATATTTTTTATTGTTGTCTTGATTGCCAGCTTTGGAGATGTTGTAAAAAAAATTATTGTTATGTACCTATTTTCCTTAAGAAAAAGTGGTAAGCTATTTGCCTAACTATTTTCCACCTATTTTGAAGTGCTTATTTTTCATTAAACATTAGCAAATTTGAGGTGTTCAAGTTTGTACTAATTTCCAATCAAGTACCCAAAAACATTCCAAAATTCATTAGGTGGGCCTAACATTTAACAATCATACTATAAATGCAGAACCAATTTTTTTGGTTTAGCTGCTCTCTTGTTAAGAAATTCAATGGAAGCTATTGGTCTTCATTGGAAAAATGGATATTATTTCTTCCAAAAGTTTCATTGTTTATGTAATTCATTCTTTTGTTCAAAATTGAAAAACATAAAAAATCTTTATTGTAGGTGTGAACCACTTTTATATGTCTAAAATGATAATTGTGTTGACAAGTAGTATGAGGAAGCAAATGAACAAGGTGTGGCAACAAGGTGGGGATGTATTTTTTGATAATTAAGGAGGACAGTTTCACATGATGGATCGAGAAGGCCTTGCTAACCTACATGTGGCAAAATAACAAGAGGTCAAAATCAACATTAAAAGAGGAGAACCAAAAATACAACTTGACACCAAAATTCGTTTGATGGAATTGTTGGTTGTGACTACAGATACGAAACCTTCACAAGGCCATGTTTGGACCCCTATTGAAAATGATGTTTTTCAATACCAAGAGATTGTTGCACCTAGCACTTGAGCCTTGGAGATTGAAATTTTCAACTTCAAAAGACAATTGAAGATCTGGTGGAGTCTTTGGAAAAAACTATTTCCAAAACTGATAATAATGACCATTTTTCAATGATGAATCTTTGTGGGGAGCATGATTCACATTAGACAATTTTGGTAATGCATAACTTTATTATCAATTCCACACCCACTAGCCATATTTGCACTTTTTGTAAAGGTCCCACACATGTAGTTGGAAATTGCCCCTATAAATCCAACCAAGTATCAATTTTTGTGACCACCCAACTTGCCATTTTAGTTAGCTCCTAGGTTCCAATGATTTAGGTTCCTACAATACTTGAGTGTACCACTTTTTTCATAGTTTCCTAAAATTACCCCATTATTCAAATGTTGAGTGATTAGTATCCGACAATGAATCCTATCGGAAATAATATTTTACCAACCTACCTTGGGAACTATGGACCATCATCCTATGCAAACAACAACAATATTCCCAATACATGGAAAATGATTCCTAATCCTTATTACCTAAGAAACCCTCCACTTACTTTCTCCAACACACTTGGATTAACAATATACCCTTTTTTAGAATTGTTGCAATTGGAGGAAGTTAGGGTATCCAAATGTCTATGATGATTCCCCCGATAATTGTTCTTATTGGTGGGTTTTTTACCAAAAATCATGTGCCCTATTTCCAACTGCCTCTAGTCATGTTCCCCTTGGAACCCATGGTACCCACCATGGTATCCACCATTGACACCCACTACCCCTATGGCTTTTTCATTAAGGAAATTATTGGCGTACCCAATTTACTCTGCTAGGATAGATCTGGATGTTCATGTTCGAGTGTTTCGGAAAGCAATTCAAGTTAATGGTGAAAAACAAAATGTTGACATAGTGAACTTGTTTTGTTTCACCTTAAGAGATCTAATTTCAAAGTGGGGTGAAAATTTTATGTAATCTCACCTGAATTACACTTTTCTAGAGTTGGAAACTACATCTTGTAAGCTATATCGCACTGTTCAAAATGATGGTCATGTTTACATGGCCTTTAGAATCATTAAACAGGCTAGCAACAAAAAGGTTGAGGTTTATTGTGAATGGATCCTCAAACTTGCCAATTGTTTTCAACATAAGGTGGACAACAACTTGTTAACAACCTTCTTTCAAACTGGGTTGGTCCCCTACTCGTGAATTGTAACTATAAAAATGAAGCGAGATACCTTGTTTGAGCACAAAGAATTTGTGGTCACTTATGAAAAGATTATGGTAGATGTAAAGGAGTATAAAAAATTATTAGAACCATGAAAAAAACTAGAGAAAACACAAGACAAAATTGAAATAAAAAAGATGTGTGGTTTTTGTCATAAATCAAGGCATTTAAAAGAGCAATGTCATTGGAACCCAAAAAATCCAAACAACAAATTAAAGAACAAATAAGAAGTTTTGGTGAATGAAGTTTCTCCTTAAGCAAGGAAAGGAACGAGTGGAAATTATGGAAAATAAGGGAACCAAAATCAAGGAAGTTTTCTGGTCTACTATTGTTTCATATGAAATTCACTAGAACGCAAAATCTATTACTGTCCACATAAGTTAGCTACACAAGAGATGTTCCAAGACAAAGTCTCCCATGCAAAACCGAAAAAAGATGAGGTCGTTGTCAACATGGTCTTAATTGTCGAAATAAGGAGCCAGAACCCAAGATTGGCGTTGTAGTAAAAAAAGGAACCCCAAAAGACCAAGACTACAAAAATTTGGGAAAAGGATGAATAGTCGCAAAAAACCTTTGAATTAGTCATCCAACAAATGCAAGCACCAGAATCCACAATGGAAACAACCTTCACTAATGCAACAATCATCTAGACCATTGAAAACTAGAACTGATTTTGCTGTAGAGGGAACAATTACCAAAAAACAAGATGTGTTATAGGAGATCGATTAATAATTACTACGTAGTAAACATACTTTCACCCTTGGTCAACTCATGCATTGGGCCCCTTAATTTAAATCAATATATGGTTTTTAAAGTATCTCCCAATAGCCAACCAGCCCATCCTTAAGCTCCACCTTTTAATGTAAGGTTAATCGCTATAAATCCTCACATAGTAGTAGAAAAAAAAACCCCCCTTTTTTAATTAGTGGAGGTAGGCCTGAGGGCTCAAAACGCAGTCTAAATTTTCAAGGTGCCACGTGGCATCATTTTTAACACCTTCAAAATAAAGATTTTTTTTTCATAGTCCATAATTATATGCAAGCTTGATCGCAATCGTTACCATGTTATCGCAACGGTGGTGGCAGTAGCAGAAGATTTAGTCCTAGGCTTTAGTTTTTCTTGATGCCATAAGTTGTAAAAGCCCTTGCTGAATGGATGCGTCATGACATATATTTACCCAACTCATATTCCATTCCCAACTCTCGCCACTATTACATCCTCCTCCTCCTCCAAACATAAGTACGATCTTTATTTCTATCATGAGGGTTGGAAGAATATTGACTACCAGCTACATCTTGTCAAGCTTTTGGGTGTCCCTATCCTCTTCATTCCAGGTAATGGAGGCTCCTACAAACAAGTAAGCCCATTGATATCAATTTCTGCATAAGTTCAAACTGAAAAAGGAATGTTTTTCAGCTTGGTGATTGGCTGCTAATTTTTTTTTTCCTTGTTGTTTCTAACAAGATATTTGATTGGCATTAGGATTATTCTTGTGCTACATGAATTTGTGCATCGCATGGCAAGGCTAGCCTTATTATTTACTCCTTTTCATTCAAATGATCAATCTTCATTGTGATGTGTTTTTTGATCTAGAACCCTAAAATTTTAAGTTGAGTACTTCCTCAGGAATTGAAGCATGAAAAAGAAGAAGAATAAACCAAATTTCTCTGCCTTCCTCAGTCTTCATGGTGATGTGTGTTTTGATCTAGATACCTAAAATCTATGTGGAGTTCTTGCAGCACATGAACAATCTTGATGCCAATCAAATATTAAAACAATAACATATTTTTTTATAAAAATACCAGCTTACTCCTCCTTCTTCAATTTCTGGTCACATTAAAAAGTGAGCTTGATGTTCACCATGAGAGCTTTACAGTGTTGAAGTAGATTTTCCAAGAAACAGGGACATAGGGTTTTGATATATTTTGGCAAAATACAGGAGTTTGTTTCTAAAGTAGAACTCCATTGTTGTTGCTAATGGCAGTAGCCAAGTTGATCAATTTGAGAAATAAATATAAGAAAATTCTCAAATGCTAATCTCAGGAGCTAGGAATGGCTTAGCCATGTACAAGGTCCTAAACCTTAAAAGATGTTTATTGCATGATTAGATCATGAATGCTTGTCATTGTATTTCTGTCATCCTCAGCTGGTCTGTTTTGCTTTCATATGTTTGCTTTGGGTTTAGTCCTCTAATTTGTTTTGGGAAAGTCATGTTTTGGGACATGACTTTGTGTTCTACAGATGTGCTTGATAGTTGCAGAGTCGAACAAGGCCTATAATGGAGGGCCACTGGATGGCAAATACTATCAACATTCCTCTTTCACACCTCTTAAAACAAGATTCATATAGGAGGGAACATATTTTCTTATGGAGGAATACACATTTAGACTTTCTATTATCTATTTTAAGGACTTGGGTCAGCTAGATAAAAGTGTAGGTGAACTTGCTGCCTTATCGAATTGAAGGCCTTGTGCAAGATCGACATTTGCAAAATGCACATGCAAGCTTACTTCAAGCTCTGCATGGTGCATATCCTACCTATGGTCTAATTGTCAAGTGAATAACATATACCTCATATTGCACCAAGTTGAATACTTGCCTTGGGAATGAGTGTTGGAACTATGTTAGGATTCTATCAAGATGTATGAGAAATTTGTTTTGTGATTAGTCTTTATTGTCAATTATTCTCTGCTCATGTAAAAAAGTGTGGTTCATTATAGGGTAGCAAAGAGATGGATGTGGTCACACTTGTTTTCAGTGTGATTTTTTATGAAGTTGTTGAGCTTTTGGTGGTGTATACTTTTGTAAAATCAACTCCGAATGGTCCTCCCTCCTCTCAAATGACTAACTTCCCACAATATGCACTTCCCCCACCCATTTTTAGTATTTTGCAAAAGCAGAGATGCCTTTAGGATAGTGGTATTGAGCACCTGTATGTATGCTTTTGTTGCCTCACTGTAACTGCATTCTTAAATATTTGGACATTTCGTTGCACTAGTTGAAAGTGGATGGTCTCGAGCCTCTCCCTTTCCATGAAATGGGTGCAACAATTTTGCTAATAGGCCAAGAATGTAGACTATTATGTTGTTATTTGGAGAAGATTCTTCTTTTTGAAAGTAGATTTTATTGCTACAGAAATTGGAAGGTGGTCAGTGATGAGAAAATGATATCATGCACCATACTTAGTCATCTTTCACCTTTCTTATCGACTTGGTGCAACTAACTTCATAGAACCCTTCTTTCTATGTT
>Ga0116230_10001144_pt1 | contig 24706 bp, 23 predicted proteins | sample S1TSphfallax_3_FD_88678 | JGI IMG/M metagenome (GOLD analysis project Ga0116230, IMG submission 88678) | Host-associated microbial communities from peat moss isolated from Minnesota, USA - S1T2_Fd - Sphagnum fallax MG | ecosystem: Host-associated > Plants > Peat moss > Unclassified | place... | reverse complement strand
GAGCTGCGCCGGGCGAGCGCCTCGAGAGCCGCTTCCAAGCTGCCGTCGGCCTCGCTCAACGGCGAGAGCCCCTGCACGATACGGCGCGCGCCTTGAATGCAGTTCGCGGCCAACAAGGACAATTCACCCAATTCCGACGCGTGGGAACTCCACTCCCGCTCCGCCCGCGTGGCGAGCGCGCGCGCCGTCAGAGCGAGCCCGGTCAGTTCCTGACCCAGCCCGTCGTGCATTTCCTGACCGATACGCCGCTGTTCCCGGGCCACCGCGTCGATCAACGCGCGACCGAAGGCTCTGCGCTCGGTGACGTCGACCGCGAACACCAGCGTCGCGGGCTGACCCGCGAGCACGATCGGCCGAGTCCACACCTCGACGTCGAACAAAACTCCCTCGCGGGTGCGATGGTGCGTCTCGAAGGCCTCGGCCGCCGCGGCGATCGCGGACGCGTCGTCCGCCCCGTCCTCGCCGACCTCCGGCACCACCCGCATTTGGCCCGGAGCCCCCAAGTCCTCGACGCGCTTGGCGAGGAACTCGCGCCGACTCCATCCGTAGCGTGCGACCGCCGCCTCGTTGACGAGCAGAAACTCCCCGCTGCCGCGACGGTGCACCCACATGGGATGCGGACTGCGATCGAAGACCTCTGCATAGCGGTGTTCGGCGAGCAGCCGTTCGGTCGCGGCAGCCTCCCGTTCGGACAGCAAGGAGGTAATGATCAGGCTCAAACCGGTCATCGAGGCGCTGAACGCCCAGATCGCGACCAGCCCCTGCAGTTCGCTGAATTCGCCGAACAAACCCACACCGAACAAGAAACTGAACGCGGTCGTCAAAGAGATGGCCGCGGCCCCCGCCACCGCCGCGGTCAGACCGAGACGAAAGGCGCCGACGACCACCCAGGAGTTGGTCGCGAAGACGATCAAGGGCCGGGTGATCGGGCTCTGAGTGACCAAGATCGCCACGCAACAGATTGCGACACCGACCACCCAGAGGCAAACCATGCCCCAATTCTCCGCATACCGACGGAAACTCGTTGCGTTGGCCGAGACGATCACGGGAGCGAGCAGGATGACGCCGGCCGTGACGTTACTCCACCACCGGATTCCCGCCATCTCCAGGCTCATACCGACCGGCAGATTCGGAACGACGACATACCGGGATAGCAAGCCGAAGCCGGCTGCCGGCAGCATCCCCGCGGCGGCGGCCGCCAGAAACAGCGGCACGTCGCGCGACCGGGAGAAGCCCGGATCGAAGTCATAGCGATCGAGCAAAGCGGCCGTGCACCAGGCGCCGCAAGCGAGCCCGGCACCGACGAGAAACGCCGCTGCCAGCGGTGAATGGGCCCACAGTTCGATGCCCGCGGCGCCCATGAACACCGGGAGCGTCATGCGCCACCCGCCTCGATAGATGGCGCCCACCGCGATTCCGCTCGGCAGGAGCAGCAGTCTCATCCGACCGCCCAGGTTCGGGATGTCGAGTCCGAGGATTCCGCCTGCGAGTATCAGGACGAACACGACGACGGCGAGCAGCCAGAAGCGGCGCGCCTCGATATCGGTGTCGCGAAAATTCATAAGCGTGTCAACCCGGGCGAACAAGCGTCGAAACGTCCTTCAGCCTAGCGCGGACCGACAGACTATCGCGAAGTTCCCACGGCTGTCTGCACGGTGACCACGCCGACCCTGCACTGCGGCATTTCGATTCATCGCGCCGATGCGGTCGCCTCGCTCCGCAATCGGCGGATGAACTCGCCGGAGTCGACCGCTTGACTGAAAAAATACCCTTGCCACTCCGGGCAGCCATAACGGCGCAGACACTCGAGTTGCTCACGGGTCTCCACTCCTTCCGCCACCACCTTGAGCTGCATGCTGCGACCCATGCTGATCATCGCGCGGACGACGCTCGCGTCGTCCAGATTGGTCGCAAGGTCGCGGATGAACGAACGATCGATTTTCAACGCATCGATCGGCAGACGGCGCACGTGACTGAGGCTCGAGTAGCCGGTCCCGAAATCATCGAGGGATAGGTGCACGCCAAGATCCTTGATCGACTGCAGCACCCCCACCATCGCGCTGGAGCTTTGCAGCAGCGCGGACTCCGTGACCTCGAGCTCCAGATCCTCCGGGGGAAAGCCGGTCTCGGCGAGAATCGTGCGCAGACTCTCGACGAAATCGCGCGCCCGCAACTCGACCGCCGAAATATTGATCGCGATCCGCAAGGGCGGCACCTTCGCATCACGCCAGGCCTTGCCCTGACGGCAGCCCTCGCGCAGAACCCATCTGCCCAGCGGCACGACGAAGCCCGATTCCTCGGCGACGGTCATGAATTGATCGGGGGCGACCAGTCCGCGCCGGGGGTGATTCCAGCGGATCAAAACTTCCACTCCCACGACCTTCTCGGTGAGCAGGTTGATCCGCGCCTGGTAATGCAGGACGAATTCGTGGCGGTCGATCGCCCGGCGCAGATCCGCCTCGATCGACTGCCGTTCGGCGGCATGCATCGTCATGTACTGCTCGAAGAATCGATAGGTGTTCGCGCTCCCGTCCTTGGCCTGGTACATCGCCAGGTCCGCATGCTTCATCAGCGTGTCGGCATCGCCCCCGTCGTCTGGAAACGCGGCGATCCCGATACTCGAGGACACATACAGCCGGTGATGATCGATCTCCAGGGGCAGATTCAAGGACGCGAGGATCTTGTCCGCGCAAACGGCGGCATCTTGAACGTGCTTGACTTCGGGCAGCAGCACGACGAATTCATCGCCGCCCTGCCGGCTGACCGTATCCGTATTGCGCACGCACTCGCGCAATCTCTCGGCCACCAATTGCAAGACCCGGTCGCCGATCGCATGCCCCAGCGAATCGTTGATGTGCTTGAAGCGATCGAGGTCGAGGAACAGCAGGGCGAGCTTGCGGTTGCGTCGCCGCGCCAGCGCGATGGCCTGCGACAAACGGTCGTAAAGGAGTATCCGGTTCGGCAGGTCCGTCAGGCCGTCGTGCTGGGCCAGATGCGACATACGCATCGACAGCTCGCGCGCCGCGCTGACGTCGTGGAATACGACCACGGCGCCGAGCAGCTGTCCACGCGAGTCCCGGATCGGCGCGACACTGTCCTCGATCGGCGTCTGGTTGCCTTCGCGATCGATCAGAGCGGCGTGCGCCGGCAGGCGCAGATTGCGACCCGACCTCAAGACCTCCCTGATCGGGTTGGTGACGGTTCTTTGCGTGGACTCGTTGATGATCCGGAAGACCCGGTCGAACGGCTGCCCGCAGGCCTCCGCGCTAGCCCATCCGGTCATCGCCTCCGCAATCGGATTCAGATAGGTCACCTCACCCTGCCGATTGGTGGTGATCACGCCGTCGGCGACGCTCGCGAGCGTGACTTCGAACCACTCGCGCTGCTTGCGCAATTCCTCGGTCTTGCGCTCCAACTCTTCATTGGCCGCGAGCAGTGCGCGCTCGGCGCGCAAACGCACGATACGCACGAGTTCCGCGGTCTTGCGCACCGTCGACAAGAGCCGCGCCTCCTCCGCCCGATCGGAACTGACCGTCATCAATGGTCCCGGGCCGCGAGAATTGCCGAGGCCAATTCAGTGCCCTGAATACGGGCGCGAATCTTCGCGAAAGCCCCATCACGGGAGATCGCCTGGTCGTCGAAGAAGGGTGCGAAGCCGCAATCGTCGGTGGTTCCGAGTTGTTCGGGTGGTATGTACCGGGCCGCCTCGAGCACCCGATCCCGCACCTCCTCCGCGGTCTCGATTCGGGCGTCGCCCGGCGCCGTGACGCCGATGAAAATGCGGTGGTCGGGTTTCATGTGCTGACGGATGAGCTTGAGGATCGCCGGTCGATCCACCTGCTGCGAAATGCCGAGATAGAAGCTGCAGACGTTGAGCTGAAAAAGATTCGGAATCAGCGCGGCGAAATCCACCGGCTGCACCGCCAAGCCGTTGCCCAAGCAGCAGGCATGCACCCCGAGATGTTCGCGTTCGCCATCCGAGAAGCGCGACAGCGCGAGGTTGTTCAGGTCCACGAAGCCGGCAAGGAGCACGCCGCTGCGATCGAGACGCAGGGCAAGGTTCGCCTCGACGAAATCGATCTGCACCTTGTAGGCGCGTTTGTCCAGACAGCTGCGGACCTCGCGCACGTGCTCGTGCAGAAGATCCTCGATGAACGCCTCGCGCGAGTACCCGGCAATGCCCTCGTCGGGATAGACGAGACTCATGGCGGATGGCGAGATGACCGCCTGTTTGAGAGGCACACGCGCGAAGCTCAGGGCGTGACCGAGGTGCTGGTCGGCCGACTCGGAATAGCGGAAAGGACCCCCGGTCAGTCGCGGCATGCGACGACCGCGGGCGGCCGCGAGCGGGATCTTGAACCCGTCGGGCAGCGTGTTCGGGAGGCCTTCGATGCTGTAAGTCCAAAAATTTCGGACCTTGCGCTGCTCGCCGTCGCTGATGACCGGGGAACGCGTGGCGGCGAAGCATTCGATCGTGTCGCGCACCGCCGCGTCATAGAGAGGCTCGAGGCTGGGATCGCTGCCGTTGCCGCAGACATTGATCGCATCAATGAGGGCCCTGGGCCGAGGAATGCTGCCGATGGGTTCCGTCGGAAGAAGCATCCTAGCGGCCGCCGGTCATCATGCGACCAGCATCCTGCGCAACGTGTCGAGGAGCTGGGGCAGATCGTAGGGCTTCATCAAGAGTTCCACTTCCTGTGCGAGCGCGCCGCTCTGATCCGTGGGTATCGCACCGAGCCCGGAAGCGAACAAGAGCTTGATGTCGGGACGCAATGCCCGCGCCTCGCGGGCGAGTTCCACCCCGCCGATCCCGCCGGGCATGATCACATCGGTGAACAAGAGATCGATGCGCTCGTCACTGCGCAGCAGGTCGATGGCCGCGGCCGCGCCGGCGGCCGATAAGACCCGGTAGTTGAGCGCACGCAGATTTTTGGCGACTGCAGAACGAACCAAGTCGTGATCGTCGACGATCAGAATCGTGTGCTGCGGCGCTGCCATGCCGGCAGCAGGCTCAGGGCCGGACGCGACGCCGGGGCTCACGGTGCGAGTTGGCTCCGGCGTCACATCGCGTGCGGTGCGCGACCAATGGCCGCCCACCAGCGGTGATTCGGTCACGTGGATGAGTCGTTCGGCTGCGCGATAGACATAATCGCGCCGAACGCGGGTCACCTTCAGTGCCGGGCCAGCCGACACGGCATCGCGCGTCGTGACGAGTGCCGGCGCGGCGCCGGCTCGATCGAACCCCTCCTGATCACGCGCTCGTGCGACGATATCGCGCCACACGCCGCCCTGCTTGAGCCCGCTCGCAACCACCGCAAACTCGAGGGGCAGTCCGGCGTCCCAATCCACCAGCAGACCGCCGGGATCGATCAGGGCAAAGCTGTTGGAAAATGAATTCGCGGTCACGCGCTCAAGCCTGACTTGCCAATCCATGCAAGAGATGACGAAAGTTCGTGATGCAGCCGCCTCGGATTCCAAGATCCAGACCTCTCGCAAGCGCGAGTGCCTGCCGGTTACCGGACCCCCACAAAACCCAGACTTTATTCTCTACGGGACAACTCTATGACAGGCGGGTCCCTCTGTAAATGCTCCGACGCGATTGTCGGGTCGAGAGCAGAGCCGGGCGCTCGAGCGCCGCCCGGCTCCGAAGAGCGCAGGCTAGGTGCCGCAGGCCTTGCCGTGATCGGGCCGATCGCCTTGCGCCTTGGCGTCCGCTTCGGAAAGGTACTGACCTTGCTTGGTCTTGCCGTACCAGCGATCGCCGGGGCAATGGTAGACCTTGCTGCTGGTGTTGACCCAGACGAGACCAGGGCCACCGCCCGCGGCGGCAGTCGCGGGCGGAGTCCACTTGGCCGAACTACTCGGCGCCGGCGCTGCCGGAGCCGCCGCGGCCGTCGGAGCGGCAGGGGCCGCGGGAGCTGCCGGGGCTGCGGCAGCCGCGCTCGGTGCGGGCGGCGTGTTCGCCGCGGCCGGTGCGGTCGCATACCAGGTCTGCACGCCCTTGTGACCGTGACAGGCGCCACGCTTGGTTGGCGTACTGACGTAGCTGCCATCGCGGCACTGACCCGTCGTACCGGCGGGCGCATCGGCGGGCGCCTGTGCGTGCGCGGCCACCGTGACGAACAGCGAGAGGCCCAGCCCCAAGAAGCCTGTGATTTTACGATTCATGAAGTCCCCTAGTTTTTTACGACACCGGTCGGTGTCAGTTTGTCGATCGCTTGCGGCAATGCCTGCGCCAGCTTTTGCAAGACTTCCTGTGGCGTGATTCCGGCTTTCGCCGCAAGTTGCGCGATGGTATCCGCGCCGAAAGTCTCGTGGACTTGTTGCGGCGAGATCGGCTGGTTCGGCTCGTTGCTGATCCACGAACGCACCGTGCCTCCCAATCCTTGTTGCTCCAACTGCGTCACGACGCCCTGCACGCCGCCGTGCTTGTCGATCAATCCGCTGACCACGCTCACCATCTCGGCGCCGACCACTCCGCCCAATACGCCATCGAACAATCCCATACGGCCCCCTTTTGATTGCCTGTGGTGACAATGCATTCGCCGCGCCTCTGCGCTGCGCTGCATTATATCCGGCAGGCGTTATGTTCAGCGGATTTTTTGGAGCGGCGTCCTCGTGCAGACGGCGACTCGAATGCGTGACGTAGTTAACGCCTCGGGTGCCGCCCCGGGCCTACGCTCTCTCCACGAAATCAGGGGGAGCTCGACATGCGCGGAGACCATCGCTGGCTGGCGGCCGGGTTAGGTTCGATGCTCGTGCTCCTCGGCGGGTGCGGATCGAGTTCCATCCAAGAATCCGCCGGCGCACTGACGACCAACAGCGGCGGCGCGAGCACGGCCGGCTCCACGACGCTCGGCAGTGCGAACAGCGGCAGCAGCGCGCTGACCGGTACACTCGACACGGTCGTCGCGACATCCTCGGTCTCGGGCACGCTGACCGCCCTCGTCGGGTCCACGCAAACACTCAGCATTACTTTCAGCTCGAGTGACGCCTTGCCGATCACGGGTTTCGCGATCTCCGGCACGACTTGGCCGACGGGGTGGACCGCACCGGCGAATTTCAGCTGCGCACTCGTGAGCGCGGGCAGCGGTTGCGTGCTCAACGTGACGTATACACCGACCGCGGCGGAGACCGGAACGCTCACGGTGAATTACGTGTTCGTCAACAACGCGGGCATTCCCGAAGCGCCCGGTGGTTCGATCAGCATTCCTTACAGCGCCACCACCGCGAACGACGTCCTTGCCTCCGTCGCGCCCACGGGCCAGGTTACCGCCCTCGTCGGTCAGGGCAGTCAATCGGTCGCGGTCAACTTCACGACGGACGACGGCTACGCGGCGACGAACCTGTCCGTGACACCCGCGCTACCCGCGGGCTGGAGCAGTTCGGTGCCAACCCTGAACTGCGCGGTCGTCGGCGAGGGCAATGGTTGCCAGTTGGGCCTGACTTACGCTCCCCACGCAGCCGCCAGCGGCACCCTGACCTTGAATTACGCCTACACCGACGGCACGGGCGCGGCGCGGACCGCCGCCGTGAACATCCCCTATGGCACGACCAGCCATGACAACGTGATTGCAACGGCCTCGCCGATCGGCCAGGTCAACGCCATCGACAAGACCGGCAGTCAGTCGGTTGCGATCAGCTTCACGACCGATGACGGGAAGACTGCGTCGCAGCTGTTCCTGACCGATGCGTCGACACTGCCCGCGGGATGGAGCGGCAATCTCGGCGGCTTCTCCTGTGCGAGCGTCAGCGTCGGCAACGGGTGCCAATTGCATCTGACTTATGCGCCGAAGGCCTTGACGATGGGGACTTTGATCCTGAGCTACGGCTATACCGATTCGGCCGGCACGGCGCAGGCCGGTACGCTCGATCTTGCCTATGCCGCGACGACGAACGACAACGTCGCCGCCACGCCGTCGCCGACGGGAGAGATCGACGCCGTGGTCGGCTCCGGTGCGCAAACGGTTACCATCAGCTTCACGACCGACGACACCCGGCTCGCGACCGCTCTCGCGGTGACCACGAATCTTGCGACCCTGCCTGCTGGCTGGAGCGCTGCGACTCCGTCGTTCTCCTGCGACGCCCTGAGCAGTGGCGCCGGTTGCCAGCTCGTGCTCACCTACGCCCCGGGTCTCGCCGCCCGCGGCACCGTGAGCATCGCCTATACGTACGTCAACAACGCCGGCGAAAACAAGACCGGTACCGTCAGCATTCCCTACCGTGCGACGACCAACGACACGGTGGTCGCGACGCCGAGCGTCACCACCCTCGCCGAATTGACGGGCAGTACGACGCCGGTCACGGTCACGTTTGCGACGGACGATGGCAATCCGGCGAGCGCTCTCGGCCTCACGACCAGTCTCGCGGCGTTGCCGGCCGGCTGGAGTGCGGCGGCGAGTTCCTTCGCGTGCAGCACCGTGAGCGCCGGAGCGGTCTGCCAGCTGTCCTTGAATTACACGCCCGCCGCCGCGGCCTCCGGGACCTTGAGCCTGAATTTCGATTACGTGAACGACGCCGGCTTTGCGCGTACGGGGAGCATTTCGATCGCCTATGCGGCATCCGTGCCGACTTATCTGTATGTCGCGGACGCGGGCGCGAGCACGGTCAGTTCCTGCCCCATCGAGCTCGACAACAGCCTGGGCGCCTGCGTCACGACGGGCACCGGGTTCACCACGCCGAACGGCGTCACGGTGGCGACGGGTTACGCCTTCGTGAGCAACACGAGTGGCAACACCGTCTCCGTCTGCAGGCTCAGCGGCGGTGGGATGCTCTCGGCCTGCAGCGCGGCGAACGGTGTTTTCAGCGCGCCCACGAGCATCACGGTCGATTCCGCGGTCACCTACGCTTACGTCCAACAGACCACCGGCGAGTCGGTATGCGCGATCTCCGCGCTCGACGGCAGCCTGTCAGGATGTGTGCCGGTGAGCGGCGCGGCGCTGAGCGGTATCGCCTTGTCGGCCGACGGCAGCCATGCGTACGGCGTGACGAGCACGGCGATCGACGTTTGCAGCGTCGCGGTCGACGGAACATTCACCACCTGCACGGCCACGGGCACGAACACCGCGACGGCAGCGGGCGCCCTTGCGATCGAGAACGGTAATCTGTACGCGACAACCACCGGGGGGTCGCTCGATGTCTGCCCGATCAATGCCGACGCCAGTCTTGGCGCCTGCCAACAGACGGCCGTCGGCTTGAACGTCGTCGGGATCGGCGCGAGCGGAGGTAACGCCTACCTGAGCACGGGCGGGAACTCGATCCTCGTCTGTCCGATCCTTGCCGGCGGCCTGCTAGGCAGCTGTCAACCGTTCAACGATCCGAGCTTGCAAGGCGCGATCGGCCTCAGCGTCCACTAAGCGCCGAGTTGATTGGGGTCGCGCCAGACTCTCTCGAACGGTAGACGCCAGGCGTGCGGGGCAATCAATTGGTGGATCGCGTTCGGGCCCCAGGCGCCCGGATCATAGAAGCGCACCGGCGGCGGCGCCTCGAGCAGCGGCGTCGACACCTCCCAGAGCCGCTCGATGCCTTCGGCCGTCGTGAACAGCGTGTGGTCGCCGCGCATCGCGTCCAGGATCAGGCGTTCGTAGGCCTCGAGCACGTCGCCGATGTGGCCGGTGTCGTGCATTGCGAACTGCATGCTCAGTTTGTCGAGCCGCATGCCCGGACCGGGCCGTTTGCCGTAGAACGACAGGGACATCTTCGCGGCGTCCGCGAGGTCGAACGTCAGGTGATCGGGCCCCTGCGCACCGATGCCGGAGCCGGACGGAAACATGCTCTTCGGCGGCTCGCGAAACGCGATCGAGATGATCCGCTGCCCCTCGGCCAGCCGCTTGCCGGTGCGCAGATAAAACGGCACTCCCGCCCAGCGCCAGTTGTCGATATGGCATTTGAGCGCGATGAAGGTCTCGGTGTCCGAATCCGGATAGACGCCCTCCTCCAGGCGATAACCCACGTACTGCCCGCGCACCACGTCGATGGGGCGGATCGGCAGCATGCTCCGGAAAACCTTGTTCTTCTCCTCGCTGATCGGCTTTGGCTCGAGCGACGTCGGCGCCTCCATGGCCATGAAGCCGAGGATCTGGAAAAGATGCGTGACGACCATGTCCCGGTAGGCGCCGGTCTGCTCGTAGAAGGCGGACCGTTTGCCGAGCGCGAGTTTCTCCGGCACGTCGATCTGCACGTGATCGATGAAATTCCGGTTCCAGATGGGCTCGAACAGACCATTCGCGAAGCGAAACGCCAAAATGTTCTGCGCGGCTTCCTTGCCGAGAAAATGATCGATCCGGAAGATGCGATCTTCCTCGAAGACCTCGTGCAGCCGGCTGTTGAGCGTCACCGCGGTGGCGAGGTTCGTGCCGAACGGCTTCTCCATGATGACGCGCGACCGGTCGACGAGCTGCGCCTCGCCGAGCAAGCGAACGGCCGACAGTGCCGCATTCGGGGGCACGCTCAGGTAGTGCAGGCGCTGGCTATCGCCCCCGAACGCGCGCTCCGCCTCGAGCACCGCTTCCTTGAGCACCGCGGGACCCGCGCCCATGGGCACGTAATGCAGGCAGTCCGAAAACGCCTGCCATTCGGCATCGGTGAACTTGCGGGTCGCGAACTCGCTCAGGGCCTCGCGGGCAATCCGGCGGAAGCCCTCGTCATCGAGCTCGTCCAGGGACACCCCGATGATCCGGCACCCGGGAATGAACCCGGCGTTCGATAGATGAAACAAACCCGGCAGCAACTTGCGGCGCGCAAGATCTCCGGTGGCCCCGACAAGTACGACGACTTGGGGATGTTGTGGGCCGACGCCCGGCGGTGCTTTGGCCACTCGGTAGTTCCTTGAAAAACACTACGCGAGTGTATCGCAATCAGAGAATTACCAAACGACTTCAGCGAACAGGTAAGCAAAGAGAAAGGCGATTGCGGCCACATACGATGCCGCGAGCACGACGCAGACATTGCCGAAGAGCTTGCGATTCGAGTTCATGGTACAGCCACTCCAGGTGCTTGGTACTCGACTCGTCCGACCGCCCCTAAGATAGTGCGAAAGAGCGTTTCCGTCGAGCCCGCCCGCCTGCGAACCGGCACCGAGCGGGACGGGGTTACGGGGCGGCGGTTGATGCAACCCCCTCGACATTCGACAGGGCATCCGATCCTGCAATGCAATAGGCGCTACACCCCTGGCTGCAAGCCAGGCGCGACCGCGACGGGCTCTCAATAAGGCGGCGGCCGCCTGCCGCGCTGGGACTTGGCCGCCTCGGTCCACCATTCGAGATCGTCGGCGAATCGCGGAAACGCGTGTTCGAGCGCCGCGCCGCGTTGATCGATCGGCTCACCCGCCTCGTTCAAAGTCTCTCCGATCGGCCCGACGGTGAGCGTACTCGAGATGACGACCATTCCCATTTCGCAGAGCGTGTTGTGCCAGGCGAAGCTTGCCCGGGTGCCCGCGAGGCGACCGGCTGAATAGCTCGCAATCGCCGCCGGCCGCCAGAACCACTCCTCGAGGAAATGGTCGGTCAAATTTTTGAGGCCAGGTTGCACTCCCCAGTTGTACTCCCCGACGACGAACAGGAACGCATCAGCCTCGCGAATCTTGACGCCCAGTTCTTCCATCGCCGCAGGTGCGGTGCCGGGCGGATATTCCTTGTGCATGCGATCGAGCATCGGCAGACCGACGGCTTTGGCATCGATCAGTTCAGCGTCGTCGCCGCGCGCACGAAGTTTTCGCACCGCGAAGTCTGCCAGTCGGATGCCCTGACGATCGCTACGATAGGAGCCGTAGAAGACGAGAATTCGATTGCCCACGCGCGTCACCTCGGGGAAGTTGAACGATCTCGGGAAGAGTACAGGACGAGCGGCCGCCAACGTACAATGGGGGGGGCGATTGCACGTCTGGGCATTTATCGAGGAGTCGGCGGTGAAAAAGACTTTGCGGGCGGCGCGGACCTTGGCGTACGGAATACTGCTCGCGGCTGCACCGGCGGGCGCTCACGAGGCACTGTCGCCCACCAGGCCCATTCCCGGCGAACGTCTGGGCTCCGTATCCTTTGTCGTTTCCTGTTCTGCGCCGGCGCGCGCGGACTTCAGCCGCGGCGTCGCGCTGCTGCACGATTTTTGGTACGCGGAAGCGACCGCGCAATTCCAGCGGATCGTTGCGGGGGACCCGTCCTGCGCGATGGCCCATTGGGGAATTGCGATGAGCCGCTTCCATCAGATCTGGGACCGGCCCGACGACGAAGGCATGGCAGCCGGATGGCGGGAAATGCAGGCAGCGCAAGCGAGGCCGGCGAAGACGGCCCGCGAACGCGCCTACATTGCAGCGCTTGCAAATTTTTTCCGACCCGGCAGCGCCCTCTATGAGTCGCGTATCTCGACTTACGCCGCGGCCATGGGCAAGCTTCATCAGGACTACCCTGCCGACGTGGACGCCAGTGCTTTTTATGCGCTGGCACTGCTCGCGGCGACGGCGCCGGACGACACCAGCCTCGCGCAAAACCGCAAGGCGATGGCGGTGTTGAGTCCCTTGTGGCGCCGATATCCCGATCATCCGGGTCTCCTGCACTACATTACCCATGCCTGCGATACGCCTGCCATGGCGGCGGACGGACTGGCCGCTGCGCGCCACTATGGCGAGGTTGCCTCGTCCGGACCCCATGCCGCCCATATGCCCGGTCACATCTTCTCGCGACTCGGCCTGTGGCAGGAGGATATCGACTCGCAGTTGGCATCGATCGCCGCCTCCGAGGCTGCCGCCGCGCATGATCAGAATGGATGGATGGACCAATTCCACTCTTATGACTTCTTGAGTTATGCCTATCTGCAAACCGGGCAGGACCAACGCGCGAAGGAGGTGGCCGAAAAATCGGCCGCCGCCATCGCCCATTTTGCAGCGATGCCGGACATGGCGCCCCAGAACTATATGGCGGGCATGTATCCCTACTATCTTGCCAAGCTGCCGATCTTCATCGCGCTGGAAACGCGGGACTGGAATTCGGCACTGGCCCTGGTGACGGACAAGGGCGCGCCACCCGAGACGCAGACGCAGATCTACTGGGCGAAGGTGATCGCGGCGGGACATTTACACCTCGCGCCAAGAGCGCATGATGAACTGTCCGCTTACGACGGACTGATCGATGAAATCAAGAAGGGTCCCCAGTCCTACGCCGCGAATTCGACCGCAGCGCAAGTCCGTCGTGGCGAGATGCTGGCATGGGTCGCGTTCGCCGATGGCGACATCGTCCAATCGACCGGTCGAATGCGGGAAGCCGCGGAGCTCCAGGACAAGGTCGGCCAGGGAGAGGTCGATATACCGGCGCGCGAGATGCTCGCTGATATGTTGCTCGAATCAGGACGACCCGCGGTGGCGCTACTCGAATACCAAGAGTCGATGAAATTCAGTCCGAATCGTTTCAACGGCCTCTTCAATGCAGGCAAGGCCGCCGAAGCCGCCGGCGACAAGACCGCTGCTCGTCGGTATTTCGCGGCGCTGCTCGACGCCACCGGCCAGGGATCGCGGTCCGATCGGTCGGAAGTCGGCTATGCGCAGGCATTCCTGGCGTCTGCCAAGGACTAGACCACTCAAGTAGCGCGGCGTCAATCGCCTCGCCGATTTCGACGATCGGTGAAGATACGGTCAATTTAGGATAAGGACCTGATTTCGGGCAGCGTTAACTTTACGCCGAACCGGTTATCCACACGGCTTTCAACCGAAAATGGGGATGTCCGAATCCGTGCGCCGCCAATCAGTATCTGGGCCCACCCCAGCCTCTCGGCAATCTGCAGTCGCGCAAAGCCCGGTGGTGATCCGTTGTTGCCAGTCATGAACGGCAGCTTTCCCTTTGCGGCAGTACAAAATCGCTAGACGTACTCGTGGTGCACGGAAACACCTGGAGGATCTCCGTCCACCTTCGCAAGAAATGCCCGATTGGCAAAAATGAATTCACGGAATTGCCGGATTTCCGACTGCGCATAGCACCAACGATTTCCGTTGCCCAACGCAGTGGTGTCTTTGTCGGGCGGAAACTTAAAGGTTAGCTGCAATTGGCTCATCGCGTCATCGTCCTCGGCCGCCGATTCGATGAATTGCCGTTTGATGTTGATCTCGAATTGGGTGCCGTCACCCCAGTTATATGTTCCCCACTGAAACAGCAGCATGTCGCCTTTTTCATTGGTGCACCCGATCGGCGAGACGGATTCGTAAAAGGCAAGCATTTCCGCGACACCCGTGCGCACTGTCAGCGCAGGAAGTGCACCACCGCGATTCTCAACGAATCCCTCGAATGCATCGACAGACGTAGATGGCGTCATGTGACCTAAAATGCTGCACGAAACTTAACGGCATTCTTGCATAAACTGAATCGCCCGACGTGTTGGTCGTGTGAGCGAGTACTGACGACCCGTTGCGGACCGTCGTGACCGGCAGCTTCCGAGGAAGCCCGCAAGCTCAAGAGACTAGCTCCAATACCTTGGACACAATGGAGCAACGAGTACCTTCAATCTTCAAGGTGTAGCGGAGCCGCCCGAAGCACAAGCTCCCGCAATGGTAACCAGCTCCGAGGCCGTACTCATCGGCACTGGCTTTCTCGATCGCTCCAACTGAAAACTGCCAGAAGTCGGTATGGCGCCCACCCGGACCATAGGGATCCCGCCCTTGAGTGTCCCTCACCAGCGCCGAGTTCGGTCTCGCCTCGAGCCCGCGTTGTCGAAGGAGACGCTGCAGTCTCCCGTCCATATCGTGATCGAACACGCTGACGTAGCGGAGTACCTCTTTCTCATGTCTGGTCTGCTCCATGAGATCGACCAGAACAGGCAAGATGCATTCGTCAGGATCCACCGGCAACTGGCGAAGTACCTCGACACTTTGCTGCTGCTTTTTGGCCGCATCCGCCTCGATTTGCGTCGGCTGCTGTAGTGGGGTTTCCGTCGTTGCCGGCTCGGTCTGCTGCGCGCGCGCACTTGCCATCCAGGAAACCGACAATGCCGCACACGTGAGCAATCGCATTACTTTGCTGACCATCGCTGGAACCCCTACCTGTACTTTCCTGGGGCGCGGCGGATGCCGTACTCCTTTGGTCATCTTGGCGATCCAGCGCCAGCCTCGCAACTTTGCCTCGCTCATCACTGAATCGCGAATGCCGCACTGGGTGATCGTGTGTGGAAGCCCTAAGCGGACATCATCAGGTCGAGGGTCGATCCAATGAACAATGACGACCCACTGCTGGCACTCGCGAGCGACGGCTTTGCGGCATCAGACCCCCGAATTGCAGCGGCGTAAGTTAAACTCCTGAGATCGGAAAATGTATTTGCCCGGCGTGACGAGGGGTTGTGAGCCACTCAAGTTCCACTTTACCGCCTACCAGCCAGAGAAAGCCGGCCGTGCTCGCATCATAGTTCTGGGTTGTAAAGCGGATGGACAGCACCTCGCAACCGTCCTCGAATAGGGGGTAGGACCCATGCGTAAATTCCCTCTTGAACGCAGCGTATCTGGCTTGGAAGGACGAGAGGCGATAGTCGACCTCCGCTTCGTCGATGTCCTGAGCTCGATTTACTAGATCGGGCGCGGAAAGTTCGATGTGCGCCAGAAATCCAAAAGACAGTCGAAGACGCTTCGTGAGCCAAGTCGCGTTAGCATCGTCTGCCCGTCGCTGCGCATTTCCTTCCCAGTCGTAGTAATCAATATCCAGCAGGCCGGTTCGGTCGTTCCCTCCCGGAAATGACAGGCCGACACTGACGAGTCGGCTGTCGTGGAAATTGAGATCCTTCAGGCTGCTGACAACGCTCATCCGGTCGAGATTCTCGCGACTCGCTCCAACGTGAAGCCATTCGTCATCTCGAGAGTTTCGTCAGGAGCCACTCTGCCAGCTTACGCGGACCGCGGCGGTGCTCGTCACCGCTTGCAGCCTCCTGGCAAGCGATGAGAAAGTGGTCGGCGACGCAGCCCTCTCTGCTAATCCCAAGGTTTCCCCGAAGTTCGATGCAGCTATGAGCCGTCTTGAATAGATCGTCCGCCTCCTGGTGAGAGTATCGTGCAGCTTTCTCCGGCGAGTTCATCGAGTTCAGAAAGAGCTGAGCACCTCCAGTGGCAACACCAGGCAGCAGTGCTAGAAGCCTGTCGCGCAGCGAGGCCTCTTCGCCATCCAGCATCGTCAATTGTCTCGTGTGATGTTCCGCTTTCATTGCAAACTCTTGCCGCACCAGGGACAGTAGCGAATAGCGATAGACGAAGACCCGCCATCGTGTACGCGAATGCCAATCCTATTCGGATTCTCACGCAACACGACGAGCGAATCCGGGCATTCTGAGAGATCAGCGTGGTCAGTGCGACGAAACTCAAGTTGCCGACGCAATTCATCGCAACAGGGCTTGTACTCCATGGGCCTTAGATTACCGCAGGCCGCGAATGGCTGCTTCGCGGCCGTGACTTCTTGAGCGCGAGCACCCAGTCTTGGTCGGACCCAGCCTCCGGGCAGCCTCCCGACGCCCAAGGCCCGGTGTTGACCCGAAGCAGCCTCCAGTGACTGGCCGCTATACGGCAAGTAAAAAAGCATCTGCTGGCACGGCAGTACCGCGGAAATTCCTATTAACGCATTTTGCAGCTTGCTCGGAAATTGATTCCTTACTATAATTAAATAAGTAAGGATTATGGAGTCAATCATGAGCACAGAGGCCACACTGACCAGCAAGGGTCAAACGACAATTCCGAAGACGATTCGGGACAGCCTAGGAATGAAGACTGGCGACCGAATGAGCTTTACGTTGATGCCCGATGGCGTTGTCGTCATGCGCGTAAAGAACAAGCGTGTATCTGATCTCGCGGGGATGTTGTACAAAAGGGGCAGGAAGCCTGTACCCATTGAACAGCTGTCGCGCTAATGCTTGGCGTCGACACCAACGTGCTCGTCCGGTATTTGATCCGGGACGATCAATCGCAGTACGAAAAGGCGCGGCGGTTGATCGATCGCGAGGTCAGCAAAGGCGAGCCAGTCTTGGTGAGCCTGCTAGTGCTGCTGGAGTCGGAATGGGTGTTACGAAGCAGATACGAATTGCCGAAATCAGAGATCGTTGCGGCCTTTTCCGCCCTTCTCGACACCGCCGATCTGGCTTTCGAAGACGAACCTTCAGTCGAGCACGCAATATATTTGTGGAAGGACTCATCCGCGGATTTCGCAGATTGCCTTATCGACGGGCGCAATCTCCGACTGGGCTGCCGTGCCACGGCGACATTTGATGGTAGAGCACTTAAGCTTGCGGGGTTCGTTGCCGTCTGACATGTCGGTCGTTGACCGAGTTTTGCCCTTTGCGGTCGTCCGTCACTGTCCGCCACCGGGATGCGAGTATGGACCCTTTGGCGAGAGTAGAGTCTTGTCACCATGGATCAAGCCCTTCTGGCGTTTGCGGTCTCTGCGGCAGTGGCGACTATTGTCGCGATCTGCATCTATTCGCTTTCGGGCGATATCGTGCGAAATTGGGTGCGCCGTTTTTTCCTACTCTTGATAAATTTGTGTCCCTGGACAATTGGGACCTGGCGCCGGAGCTTTACTCGTCGCGAGACGGCGTTCGCAGCATGGTTTCTTGCGTTCATCCTCACCTTCGTGCTGTCTCTGTACCATCTTCCGAAGCACTAATGACCCCGAGCGGCCCGCCGCCACCGGCCGATTCCGGGCAAGCAAAAGCGCTAGCTTTCCCATAAACGAGCGTTGGCGCCAGTGCGCAGTAGCAGAATCAAGACCTTGCGAGACAATGATGCCGGATCGTTAATTCGTCCATTTTGGGCTCCTAGTGGGAATGTTCTCAATGCCGATGACTTATGTAAGGCCAGAAATCGCGACACCGAAGGCGACAGCCATAGGGACTAGCACTAGCAGGCTGTTGAAGAACGGACAGATTTATCGAACATGATCTTCCTTTTCATCATTTTCTCGTTTATTCGCCGCGTTCCATCTGATCATTTGCGGTTGATTGGCGCTCATCGGGTGGTTTTTCGCGTGTTTTCCCAAGCCATGGGCGCGCGACCTCTACGCAGAGGCCAGAGTCGGCGGTCGCAGCAGATTCGTCACCCGCAACAGCGTGTAGATGCCCACCGTGAGTGTCGAAGCAGTCGAAGATTTTGTTCGACCACTTCGTGGATCAAGATCGCGCAATGAGCACCGCGGTCGCGCAAATCGTGGCGCCGACCGACTCGCCCGAACAGAGGCTGCGCAAAATCTATGCGCGCGTGCGGCGCCTCCGCAATCTGTCATTCGAACCCAGAAAAATCCGATCAGGAAGTGGAGCGTGAAAGCGCCAAGGACAACGTGGACGTTGCCGACGTTTGGAAGCACCAATACGGTGACGAGCATCAACTTACCGGGTTATTCATAGCCTTGGCTCGCGCGGCCGGTGTCGAATCGGACCTCGTCGCGACTTCGACGCGTAACCGCTTTCTATTCAATGAGGAGATGCGAAATCCCTCTCAACTCGACGCCGCTCTCGCACTCGTGCAGATCGACGGCCAGGAGTTGTTTCTCGCGCCCGGGGTACCCTGCACGCCCTTTGGCGCGCTGCCATGGTACGAGACTGCCGTGAAGGGGATGCGCCTCGGCAAGTCGGGAAACACCTGGGTCATGACACCGTTGCCCCCCGCTTCGGCGTCGCAGCTGGAGCGCAAAGCATCCCTGCGTCTCATGCCCGATTCCAGTATCGAAGGAACCGTGACGTACACGTTCACCGGACTTGATGCACTCACGCATCGTTTCGAGGAGCGCAACGAGGACGCGGCCGAGCGGCAACAGCGGCTCGAGGGCGACTTGAAGGACGAATTGACAGGCGGCGGTGAAGTGACCCTCAAGAACACGCCGGACTGGTCGGACGACGAGGTGCCCCTCGTGGCCGTTTTCGACGTTAAAATGCCCGGCTGGGCCCGCTCGGCGGGGACGAAGGCACTGATTCCCTCGAGCATTCTTACGGCGGCGAATCGCCAAGTTTTCGATCATGCAACCCGCATCCATCCCGTTTACTTTCAGTACCCCAATCGGATCCATGATGACGTCACGATCGAGCTTCCGCCCACATGGAATGTGGGCGCGGTGCCGGCGGCCGGCAACCTCGACATCAAGGTGGCCGAGTCGCAGTGGACGGCCGGCGCGCTGCATCTGACGCGTGATTTCACCATCGAGACTTTGTTCGTCAAAGTAAAGTACTAAGACACCCTACGGGATTTCTTTCAGGCCGTCCGACGCAGCGCGGACGAAGAAGTCGTCGTGAACCTCCGCGGCGCTGCCCATGCAAACGCGGCGGTCACCGGTCGCTAGCGTGCGAGAGTCGAGGGTTCGGTCGCTGCGCCAGCACAGCCTCACGCTGCTTTGTCTGATCGCGCTCGGTGCGTTCGCCGGCGGTCAGTCGTTCGCAGTCGAGGCTCCCCATGGATGCACGCGCTGACGGGTGTCTCACTGCCAGCCTACGACGACAGGACCGAAGCGGTGCAGCTTTACTCCGAAACCCGGGTGACGGTCGGCGCCGGCGGAAAGCTCAAGCGTCTCGAACGCAAGGCCTACCGGATACTGAGGCCGAACGGTGCGAAACGAGGGATGTTGGTTTTCTGGTCGGCGGAAGGACGCCGCCGCGTCACGGATCTGCATGCTTGGTGCATTCCCGCCAGCGGCAAGGACCACGCCGTGAAACAACGTGATGGCCTCGTCGCCGGCATGTCGGGCGTACCGAACGGCATTAGAGCGAGTGATATTCGCGTGACAGCGCTTCAGATCCCTGCCGCGGAGCCGGGAAACATTATCGGACACGAGCTCGAAGCGGACGAGACTCCCGAGGCGCCGATCGATGTATGGACCGTTCAAGACACCATTCCCGTGCGAAGCGCACTACTCACTGCAGTTGCCGGCCGGCTGGAGCTACAAGGCGACATGGCTGAATCACGTCGAGGAAAATCCGCTTAACATCGGGGCGAACCAGTGGCAATGGACGCTGGGCGATGTGCCTCCCATACGGGTGGAAGCGCAGATGCCGCCCCTCCTCGGCATCGCGGGCAGCCGGTACGTCACGCTGATACCACCCGCCGGGCAGCGGCGTAGCATGGAGACCTGGGGCGACATCGGCGCGTGGTACGCAGACCTCGCGCGCGGTCGACGCGATCCATCGCCGCAATTGAAGCAAAAGGTCGCGGAACTGACCGCCGACGCGCCCACCCTGCTCGCGAAGATGCAGGCGCTCGCCGCCTTCGTCCAGGACGACATCCGCTACGTCGCCATCGAACTTGGGATCGGCGGTTTCCAGCCGCATACGGCAGCGGACGTCCTCCGCCATGAATACGGTGACTGCAAGGACAAGGCGACCTTGCTCGGCGCCATGCTCGATCAGATCGGCGTTCAGTCCTATCCAGTGATCATCAATGCATCGCGGGGTGTGGTCAGCGACGCGACGCCGCCGACGCCCTACCGCTTCAATCACGCCATCATCGCGGTGGCGCTTCCCACCGATTTCGATGACCCCATCCTCGAATCGGTCGTGCAGCATCCAAAGCTCGGCAAACTGCTGTATTTCGATCCAACCAACCCGATCACCCCCTTCGGCACGCTGTCGGGATCCTTGCAGGGGAATTATGGCCTGCTGGTCACTCCGGACGGAGGGGAACTGGCGCGCTTGCCCGTCATGCTTCCGCGCGCGAATGGGATATCCCGGACCGCAACGCTGGCGCTCGATGAGACCGGAACGCTGCGGGGGGATGTCCGTGAGGTGCGGCTCGGAGACCGGGCGGCCGAGCAGCGCTACGCCGTGCGCACCGCGAAAACACAGACCGATCGGATCAAACCGATCGAAAACTTGCTGTCGGCGTCCTTGTCCTCTTACGAAATCACCAAAGCCAGCGTCGTCAACTTGTCCGCCTCTTCCCGCGCGTTCGAGTGGCGTTATTCGCTGGAGGCGGATCACTACGCGCGGTCGGTCGGCGACATGCTGCTGATCCGACCGCGCGTCATCGGCATCAAGGCGAGCGCCATACTGGAAACCAAGGAACCGCGCGAGCCCACGATCGAATTCGATGAGCCGGAGCGCGACGTGGATGAGGTTGAGATCGCGTTGCCGCCCGGCTACCAGGTCGACACCCTGCCCCGCGCCGTCGACGTCGATGACGGCTTCGCCGCGTATCACAGCAGGACGGAACTCGTCGGCCGCACGCTGCGATACACACGATCCTATGAAATCGACCAGTTGAGCGTTCCGGTCGACCGAGCATCCGATCTGCGCGCGCTCTATCGCGTCATCGAAACCGACGAGCGCAACGAGGCAATCCTCAAGCGCGCGCCATGACGGCGAATGCGTCGTCGCTCATCGCTCGCTGAGCTCGCGACCGCCGTCGCTTGCGCTCCGGCGTCCAAATCACTCTCGCGATTTGTCGAACCCGGGTGAGTTCGTCCACGCACCCTGCACCTTCAAAAATAATTGGGGCCCGAATTATTTTTGTGTCGGAGAAGGTGAGATGGATTTCCTCAAGACCGCTCCTACTCACAACTGCTGCGTTTTACCGCTTTCCAGGCAGTAAACGCTAGCACATGTGCCCCACGTATGTGCCCCAGCGATCGGGTTGGGTCAGGGAGCACCACTGCGTCTTCGGCGCCCGCTTGCAATAAACAGCGTGTCTATGCATACTGAATGCATATTGATATAGATTGGGACGCCGACAAGGCTGTCGCGAACTTCAAGAAGCATGGTGTGCGCTTCGAAGAAGCAGCTACGTCATTGCTCGATCCACAAGCGCTGGCCCAGGAAGACGCCAGCTCGGAAGGCGAAGCGCGTTGGCTTCTCATTGGCATGAGCGCAAGTGCGCGTTTGCTGACTGTTGCGTACACGTTGCGTGACGAAGATCGAATCCCCGTCATTTCCGCTCGCAAAGCCACGCGTAAGGAGGCTGAACACTATGCGTAAACAATACGATTTTTCAAAGGCCAAACGCGCGAAAGACATCCCACATCTCGCGCGGCTGCAAGCGGAAGCGAAGGGCAAGACGAGGATCACTATCATGTTGGACAATGATCTATTGATGGCCTTTCGAGCCAAGGCGCAGTCGGAGGGTACTGGATATCAAACCCTGATCAACCAGGCGCTGCGTCAGGCGGCGGGTGCGGCGCCAGTGGACGAAGCGACGTTGCGCAGGGTGCTCAGGGAAGAACTCAAGGCTGGGTAGCACGCGTAATCGCTTCTGCACGCGTAATCGCTTCTGCAGACCTAGCAATCGGTTCAAGCGATCGCGGGGTCATGTCTTCGTTGAGCCAAGGAGGGAGTCGATGATTGAGATATAGCCGCTTCGTTTCTTGCCGGCGCAGACCTGCGTCGCTCAAGCTCATCGTTAGGCACCTTTTCAGCTTACCAGCTTCGCTTGCAAACATGCGCACCAATCATATTCGCACCGGAATCAAAATCAGGGGTGCCCGAGGTAATCCCCACGCACGCGCCGCGCTCATACTATTCGCGCGGTGGTTACGTCGGGAATACGAATTCCCGATCCGCGTACCTGTATATCTGTTCCCGAGCGAGCAAATCGTCACGATGCACGGTCATCGGGTCAGTCCGTCCTTCTTTGCGCCTTTTGATCGTCGCGATGAGCCGTTCATTCGCATAGCAACTGACGACTACCCACAACTGCGGGCGGAGGTCGGACGCGACAACGCCCTCGGTGGGTTTTTGCAATCGCTTGCACGCAAGTGTGTGCACTATCAGCAATGGGTGGCGACGGGAGAGATTAGCGAGCGTGGTGTCATTCGCCAGGCGCGGCGGATTGTTGAGCGCTACGCTCTGACGACGTTGCGTTCCTGGCCTGGACGCAGACATCGAGAAATCCCTCGTACGCTTCGCGCGAGGCGAACGCACGCGATCCGCGCAGTCGCACGCGCTGGTCGATCGCGCTCTTCAGCCGACCGTTGGCCGACTCGACATCACCGTTCTCGTGCGCATTGCCGGGAAAGTTGCGCGATGCGCGCAGTCCGTAATGATCAATCAGCTCAAGAAACTCGAGTATTGTAATCAAAGATTATCCGAGGCAGACTTCAACCAAGGCATGGATTTGCGTTGGGACTGCGTCAAGACAATCATCACCAAGGAGAGGAGTCATGAGATTAACCGCGTGCGCTGTTGCCGGTTTACTGCTCACTTCAGCGAGCCAAGCCCAGACGACGACGACCACTACCCTAGCAATCTCGACTGGGAATTTGAACGTCGTAGGTTCCGGGGGGTGCTCTGCCGTTCCTGCAGGGGCATACCCCACAATCGAGACGTTGACACAAACCGTGGTCACGATCACTGGCCGCCCGTCCACCCGGACCGACAATATTTCAGTAAACATACTCATACAGGGTCCGACCCTCAAGTTACAGTATATAACTGTTCAATTCGAGTCTGGCTCGGGCACGTACACTGCTTATGATCCGCAATTATTCGGCACCACCGCCGGTGTGAGCGGAACTTATACCGGGACTCCGTTTACTGACTTTGTGCTCACCTCTGAAGGGTGTGTATTGACCTTAAACGGCACGCTTTACGGGGCGCAGTCCAGCTGACAGATGTCAGCTTGAGATTGAAAGCGACCGTAGTCTTGCGGCTACGGTCCTTTTCGGTTCACCGGAATATTGCAGCTTTGACCAATCGCGGTGTTCGACTGGCCCAAGCGAAATCGCCGGCTGCGTATTCCGGACCATGTTGACCGCTGAGTCCGTTTGAACTTGACCGGTTCTTACCTCAGGAAGCCTCGATGCCATTTAGAAGAAGTTCCACGCCGATGTTGCCGGTGAGGAAGGAGAAGCGGCAGCGTTCGTTCTAACGAACGCGGATCTTCAAGGCCGTGAAATCCGGATCGGCGCCGAAGCGGTCGAATTCCGGGGCGCAGAGCACGAGTACCAGGATGGGGCGGTGGGCGGCCTCGGCGACGGCGAGCAACTGCATCATGCCAGTGCGGTCGGCGGCGAGCGCCGGATAAAAAAGCCACGAAGACCGCCGAACCTTCACCCCGACGCCAGTCCTCCTCGGCGTCCGAACTCACTTGTTCCAACATGGCCGTGTGACCCCCCCTCGCTCAAGCGCCGGCCGGCGGCGTCGATCTGGGCGATGGTCCTGGTACGAGCACGCAGTCGAGCCGACGTCGCCGCCTCGCGCAGAAATTCCTGATCGAAGGACTCGACTAGATAGGCCCGCGCGAGAACCATGTGGGTGCCCACGAAATTCGGAGCAGCCTGCTCGAGATTCTTGAGCGCTGCAATGCCTTCCGCGCGGCGCCCCGATGAAAACAAGGTCCAGCGCGCAAACGCATGCGTCAGCAGGTCGATACGCCCGCTCTCCAGGGGAATGCAACTTAGTTTCCATCTCACCGGGATTTTGCAGCCGTAACCCCAATATTTTGGCGGAGAGGGTGGGATGGACGCTCTGCGGGCGTCATCCCCGCTTCGCTACCGGCGTCGACGGCCAATACAAAGAGCCATCATAATTTTCAGCACGCTTGGCGGAGAGGGTGGGATTGCTTCGGGGCCTGTGGCCCCTCGTCCCTGCGGGACCGCCGTCGCTTGCGTTCCCGCGTCCGATCTCGCCTGCGGCGATTTTGTCGAACCCACGAAACTTCGATTGGCGGAGAGGGTGAGATGGACGCCCTGCGGGCGTCATCCCCGCTTCGCTACCGGCGCGGACGCCCAATACAAAGCCATCATAAGTTTCGTCACGTCTGGCGGAGAGGGTGGGATTGTGAGCG
>Ga0116230_10001143_pt1 | contig 24708 bp, 24 predicted proteins | sample S1TSphfallax_3_FD_88678 | JGI IMG/M metagenome (GOLD analysis project Ga0116230, IMG submission 88678) | Host-associated microbial communities from peat moss isolated from Minnesota, USA - S1T2_Fd - Sphagnum fallax MG | ecosystem: Host-associated > Plants > Peat moss > Unclassified | place... | reverse complement strand
GGGTGTCGTTCACCGGTGGCTTGGGTTACGAGCTGTGGGTGACCACCGATTACCAGCGCGCGCTGTACGACTCTTTGCTGCAGGCTGGCCGTGAGTTCGGGATACGGCCCTTCGGCGGCCGGGCCTTGAACGCCATGCGACTTGAGAAGAGTTTCGGCACGTGGGCCCGCGAGTACCGGCCGATCTACGGACCGTACGAGGCGGGATTGGGACGGTTCGTCGATCTGCAGAAGGAAGCTTTCATCGGCCGTGCGGCCGCGGTTGAGGAAAAGGACAGCGGCGGCGCGCTGCGCTTGCTCGGCTTCCAGGTCGACGCGACCGATGCCGATGCCTTGGGCGACGAGCCGATCTGGCACGACGGCGCCGTGGTCGGCTGGGTGACCTCGGGTGGTTTCGGCCATCGCGTCGGCGCCTCGTTGGCCTTGGGCTATGTGCCGGCGGCGGTGGCAGGTGCGGACTCCGGATTCGAAATCGAGATCATCGGGGAGCGGCGACAGGCCACCCCGCTCAAAGGCGCCGCTTTCGATCCGAGCGGCGCGCTGATGCGCGCGTGAGGCGCGGACGATGTTGACCGCCGACGTCTACAACGGGCTGACCGTGCACACCGAGGGGTTGGCGGCGCACGTGTACTTCGATCCTTCGCGGTACGACCTTGAAATGCGCCGGATCTGGCACCGCAATTGGGTGTACGTGTGCCGCGCCGGCGAACTCGCGCAGCGGCGGCAATTCCGCTGCTTCGAATTGGGCGACCAGAAAATCCTCCTGGTGCGGGGCGACGATCGCGTACTCCGGGGCTTTCATAATACCTGCCGACACCGGGGCGCCGCGCTGTGCACCGCGGACTCGGGTGTGCTGCGCTCGGCGACCATCGTCTGTCCGTACCATGCCTGGGTGTACGACCTCGAGGGCGAGCTGAAGCGCACCTCCTCGAAACATCACGCCGACGGCTTCGACATGGCGGATTATCCGTTGTATGCCGTGCACGTGCGCGAGTGGCGCGGATTCATCTTCGTCGCACTCAACGCTGCACCGCCCGCGTTCGAGCGGCTGTTCGATCTGCCTCTCGAACGGCTCGATGACTGGCCGCTCGAGGAGCTGGTAATCGGCCACGTGCTGCGCAAAGAGATCGCCTGCAACTGGAAGATCTTCTGGGAGAACTACAACGAGTGCCTGCATTGTCCCGGCGTGCACCCGCAGCTGTCACAGCTCGTACCCATTTACGGACGTGGTCTGCTGGAAGAGCGCGATGATCCCGAATGGCATGCCCACGCGACTGACCCCGATCCGAAGTTCAAAGGGGGACTGCGCAACGGCGCGGTGACCTGGTCGTCGGACGGACAGGCAACCTCGGCCGGCTTCCCCGGTTTGTCGCCGGAAGATCGACGCACGGGTCATCTGTATCTGACGGGCTTGCCATCGGTGTTCATCGTCGCGCACTTGGACTACGTGCGCGTGGTGCGACTGCGGCCGCTTGCGGCGGAGCGGACGGAGCTCACCGTCGAATACCTGTTCGCGCCGCAGACGTTGTCGAGTTCGACGTTCGACCTCGGCAACATCGTCGACTTCACCAATCGCGTGATGACCGAGGATGCGGCGGTGTGCGAACTGAATCAACGCGGTTTGCACGCGCTGCCGCATGTGCGCGGGGTGGTAATGCCGGAGGAGTACGTCATCCGCCAATTCCACCAGTGGATAGATTCTGAACTCACGCGTCCTTAAGCGCACCAGGGCGCTCGCCGTTTGCGCTCTGCTGGCCGTGCTCGCGGCCTGCGGCGGCCGCAAGACCGCAGCTCCGGCACCCGAAGCCGCGGTCTTGAACATCTACAATTGGGCCGACTACATCGGCCATGACACCATCGCGGAGTTCGAGCGGCAAACCCACATCAAGGTCGTGTACGTCACCTACGACTCGAATCAGACCCTGGAGGCGACCCTCCTGGTCGGCCACTCCGGCTACGACATCGTCAGCACCACGACGTCGTTTTACGGACATCAGATCGCCGCCGGCGCCTATCAGCCGCTCGACCGCAGCCGCTTGCCGAACTGGAAGAATCTCGATCCCGAGGTGCTCGCAATACAAGCGCGCGTCGATCCCGGCAACCGCTATGCCATGCCGTATCTGCACGCCATGAACGGGTTTGCCTACAATGTGGATCAGGTGCGGGCGCGGCTGCCCGACGCGCCCACCGACAGTCTGGCGATGATCTTCGATCCCAAGGTGATGGCCAAGCTCGCCGACTGCGGCGTGTCGTTTCTCGATTCGCCCGAGGATGTGCTGCAGCTCGCGTTGGCCTACCTGCACCTCGATCCGAACTCAGCGCGGCCGGAGGACCTCGCGGCGGCGGAGCGGCTGGTCATGGCGGTGCGGCCCTACATCAGAATCTTCGACTCGCTGGATTATTGGCATCAACTGGCGTCGAATGAACTTTGCGTGGCGATCGCCTGGTCGAGCGATTATCTGGTCGCGAAGGAGACGGCGCACGCGGATGGCACGGGTGCGCATCTGGCATTCACCGCGCCCAAGGAGGGCTCGAACATCACGTACAACTCATTCTTGATTCCGAGGTCCGCGCCGCACCCCGAGGCCGCGCATGCCTTTTTGAATTTCATCCTCGAGCCCAAGGTGATTGCCGCGATCACCAACGACCTGCATTACGGCAACGACAATCTTGCGGCGCGTCAGTTTGTCAACCCGGAACTGCTGCACGATCCGGTGGTCTATCCACCGCCCGCATTGCGTGCCCGATTGTATCTGCCGGTCGAGTTGGGCGCTGATTACGATCGTCTCAGGACCCGTGCGTGGACGCGCATCAAAACGGGACAGTGACAGCGTCCGGCGCGTGGAATTGCGAAGTCGGACAAGCTCCTCGATGTACTGGAAATGTTAGTTTGCGCCCCCATCTAGAGGGGTGCCTCGAAGCGTCTAACGGTCGGGGCTGAGAGAGTATTCGAGTTGAGGAGATTCAGATGAGTAACATGGTAGGAAATATCGCTCGTTGGGGCAGCAATGCGCTCCTGATTGGCATGGCCATTCTGACGTATGCGGTTTTCGTCTTGGCGAGATAAATAGATTGATTCGATCGATTTGTTTGATTGATATGTTTGTTTGATTTGATTGAAGTCATCGTCCGGGAGAGCTGTCGCCATATCCTTTGGGGTTTGCGGCAATCGGGATCGACGAGATCTCGAGGTCTTCCGGACCGATGCGGGTCGACTTCCACAGCACCCAGCCTAAATAACAGACGTAGTAACCGATGACGACGAACAGTAGTCCCACCGTCATGGGGCTATGGAACATCTTCGGCGAGCCCAATTCCTGCAGTGTGTCGGCACCCGAGGCGGTACCGCGATTCAGCGAATACAAAACAGCCATCCGATACACCAGCCGCCCCACCAACAATAGGGACACGGCAATGCCCGAGTAGGTGTGCGGTATGTAGTAAAGCTTTGCACCGCGCCGTTCATAGCGGGTGCGGCGTGCGCCCCAGACACCGAGCGCGACACCGGCGATGAGACCCGCGACGTCTGCAAGGAGAAACTGGGCCGAACTCAGCGCTGCGGGGAGTAGCGAACAGGCGAGCAGCACGAGAATGCCGATGCGGATCCACATGCGTACCGGGCGCAGCGGTTGAATGCCGAAATTGCGTCGCAACCGCCGGTAGATCAAGAGCACGGCCAGCACCGCAATCACGTAAGGCACGATTGGCGAATAGTCGAATGGCATTTCGTGAATACTACACGGATGCGTGCCGACACTATGCAGCGACCTGAACTCACCCGGGGCATCGGCGCCTGGGGAGCGGTGGCCGTGAACGTGGCGAACATGATCGGTACCGGCGTATTTCTCAAAACGCGCGTGATGACCTGCAATGTGGGCGATCCGCGGACGGTGCTCCTGGTATGGCTTGCCGCCGGGCTGCTGTCGCTCGCCGGTACGTTTTCCTATTCGGAGATAGCCGCGATGATGCCGGAGGCGGGTGGTGACTATATCTATCTGCGCCGGGCCTACGGGCGGTTGACCGGATTTCTGTTCGGTTGGATGTCGTTCGCGGTCGCGCGCGCGGGGTCTCAGGCGGCGCTGGCGGTGGGGCTTGCCATCTTCATGAACGTGGCGCTGGGCGGTGCCTTGGAGAACTGGCGGCTGCAGGCGGATTTCGTCGGCATGCATCTGCATGCCGGCGGCCTGACCCTGGCGGCATTGACTACGATCTGGACGGTGGCACTCATCAACTGCGCCTCGGTGAGCACCGGTGGTCGTACGGCGTTGGTCGCCACCAGCGCCAAGGTGGTGCTGGTGTTCGGGGTCGGCCTCGCGGCCTTCGCCTTTGCGCCGGGCAGTGGGTCCCACTTCGCTGGCTCGGGGTTCGGCGGAACCTGTGAGGGTGTCGCCGCCAGCGCGCGCGGCGGCATTGCCGGTTTCGGCGCCGCCATGCTGGGTGCCCTGTGGGCGTACGACGGGTGGAACAACGTGGCGCCGCTCGCCGGCGAAATTCGCGACCCGCAGCGCAATCTGCCGCGGGCATTCGTCGGGGGAATGCTGGTGGTCGCGGCGCTGTACCTGTTCGTCAACCTGGCTTACTACTACGCGCTCACGCCGCGGGAAATCGCGAGCGTACCCTTGAGTTCGTCCGTGGCCACGGAGGTGTTGAAGCGTTTCTGGGGCCCGGTCGCGGTGTCGCTCACGGCTGTGGCGCTGATGATCTCCTCCTTCGGTTCGCTGCATGCAAGCGTGCTCGCGAACTCGCGCATTCCGTTCGCGATGGCGCGCGACGGCCTGTTCTTTCACGGTCTGGCCAAGCTTTCTCCACGGTCGAATGTGCCGGTGCGAGCCATCGTTGCACAGGCCTTTTGGGGTAGCGTGCTGGCCGTGTCCGGTTCCTACGACACGCTCACCGATTCAGTGGTGTTCGTGTCCTGGGCGTTTTACGGACTGAGCATGGCGTCGTTATTCGTGTTCCGGCGAACCCTGCCTGATGCACCGCGGCCTTACCGGGCACTCGGCTATCCGTTCGTGCCACTGGTGTTTTTATTGGTCACCCTCGCGCTGCTGGTCAACACCTTCATCGCCGCGCCGCGCCAGGCGCTCACCGGTGTTGCCGTGCTGTTCGCCGGATTGCCCTTCTATTGGTGGTGGTCTAGGGCAGATCGAACACCAGGATCTCGGCGCCGCGACCTTGCTCGAGGCTAAGCGAGGTTTCATCCGTGATCTTGAGCGCGTCACCGGCGGACAACTCGGTGCCGTTGGCAACCACCGCCCCGCGCGCAACGTGCACATAGATCTTGCGCTTTGGCGCCACGGTGAGCGCGGCCCGTTCCTCACCGTCGAACAAACCCGCATACACCTTCGCGTCTTGATGAATGAGCACCGAGCCATCGGCTCCATCCGAGGAGACGATCAAACGCAACCGTCCACGCTTCTCACTCGCGCTGAATTTCTTTTCCTCGTAGGAAGGTTCGATGTTGCGCACGTTCGGTTGGATCCAGATCTGCAGGAAATGCGTCCCTGAACCCTGGCTGGGATTGAACTCGCTGTGGCGCACGCCGCTGCCCGCGCTCATCCGCTGCACGTCGCCCGGGCGAATGATCGAGCCATTGCCCATCGAATCCTTGTGCGCGAGTTCGCCCTCGAGGACGTAGCTCAAGATCTCCATATCGCGGTGGCCGTGAGTCCCGAACCCCGCACCGGCGGTGATCCGATCCTCGTTGATGACCCGCAGCGGACCGAACTCCACATGCTGCGGATCGAAGTAATCCGCGAACGCGAACGTGTGATAAGACTTCAACCAACCGTGGTCGGCAAAGCCTCGTTCCTGACTACGTCGTATGGTGTGCATAAAACCTCCGTTGGGCGACACAATAAGGCCCATGGAACGAATTAAAAAGCGTAATATTCGTATGTTATAGATCAAATAATCGAATATGTTGCCGAAGACGACGTTGGAACAATGGACGGTATTGGCGGCGGTGGTCGATGCCGGCGGATTTGCGCAGGCGGCCGCCGCCCTCAATCGCAGCCAGTCGGCGGTAAGCTACGCACTGGCGCGGATGCAGGAGTCGCTCGGCGTGCCGCTGCTGGTGATCGAAGGCCGGAAAGCGGTGCTCACCGGCCATGGGCGGACGTTGCTCGGTCGAGCCCGCGAACTGATCCACGACTTGGAGACACTCGAACTCCTGGCTCGCAGTCTCGAGCAAGGCTGGGAGGCCGAACTCAAACTGGTGGTCGATGCCGCATTCCCCAGGGCTCGATTGCTCGACATCATCGGTCTATTGCAAAGGCAGTGTCCCAACACGCAATTGCAACTCGCCGATGCAGTGCTGTCCGGCGCCGAGGAGGCGATCACCGGCGCGCTCGCTGATCTCGTCATCACCAGCCGGGTGCCGGCCGGGTATCTCGGTGATCGGCTCCTCGACGTGGAATTCGTCGCCGTCGCGCGCCCCGACCATGCGCTGTTTCGGCTGCAGCGCGAGCTGACCACTCAAGACCTGGTGCGCCACGTGCAAGCGGTGGTGCGCGATTCCGGTTCGGCGCACCGGCGGGATGAGGGGTGGCTCGGGGCTGAGCATCGTTTTACCGTCAGCAGCATGGAGGCATCGCTCGCCACATTGCTGGCCGGTCTGGCGTATGCCTGGCTGCCGCTGCACCTGGTGACTGATGCGCTCGCAAGCGGACGTCTGCAACGCCTGCCCCTGTCGAGCGGCGGCTCGCGCCGGGTGACGCTGTATGTGGTGGTCGTGCGTCCCGAACTCATGGGACCGGCGACACGCGCCGCGGTGGAGGCATTCGGTAGGATGCAACCTACAGCTGAACACGCAGCATCGTGACTGTCGGGAGCCAAGTCGGCTGGTTACTGTTAGGATCCATCAGCATCACGGAGAAACGCTCATGTCGATCATCGCTTGGATAGTGTTGGGGCTGATCTCCGGGTTTATTGCGAGCAAGCTCGTCAATAATGCCGGGGAGGGCATGTTGATGGACATCCTCTTGGGCATCGTCGGAGCGGTGGTCGGTGGCTGGTTGTTCCACGCCTTCGGCATGCCGGGCGTCACCGGCTTGAACATTTACAGCCTGGTCGTTGCCGTGGTGGGAGCCGCCGTGTTCCTCATCCTCTACCACGCGCTGACGCGACGTTCGATCTGACGTTTCGCGTATAATAGGGAGGTACGCGGGCCGCCCTTGGGCGGCCCGCTGCTTTTAGGAGCCCAAAAGGATTTAGGATGAGGTCAGTCGTTCGGCCGGTATTTCCGTTTTCTGCCATCGTGGGTCAGGACGACATGAAGCTCGCTTTGATCTGCGCTGCGCTCGATCCCAGCATCGGCGGCGTGCTGGTGCTCGGCGATCGCGGCACCGGCAAGTCGACCGCCATCCGCGCGCTCGCCGCTCTGCTGCCGCCGATGCGTGCCATCGTCGATTGCCGCTATGCCTGCGACCCCGCCGATGAGGATTCTTGGTGCACCGAGTGCCGCGAGCGCCCGGCGAACACCGCACCGAAGGATCGTGCGATTCCTGTGCCCGTGGTCGACCTGCCGCTCGGCGTCACCGAGGACCGCGTGGTCGGCGCCCTCGATTTGGAACGTGCGCTGTCGCAGGGAGTCAAGGCGTTCGAACCCGGCTTGCTGGCGCGGGCGAATCGCGGCTTTCTGTACATCGACGAGGTGAATCTGCTCGAGGACCATCTGGTCGATCTGCTGATCGACGTGGCGGCTTCCGGCGAGAATCTGGTGGAACGCGAAGGGTTGAGCGTTCGCCACCCCGCGCGCTTCGTGCTCATCGGCAGCGGTAATCCGGAGGAGGGCGAGCTGCGCCCGCAACTGCTCGACCGCTTTGGCCTGTCGGTAGACATCAAAACGCCCACCGTGTTGGCCGACCGGATCGAAGTCATCAAACGCCGCGATGAATTCGAACGCGACAAGGCGGCGTTCATCGCCAAATGGAAAAAGGCGGATGACCAGCTGCGCCGGCGCCTGGTCGCCGGACGCAAGCGGTTGAGTGGGATGGTCATCCCGGATGAGGTGCTGGAAAGTACCGCCAAGCTGTGCATGCAGCTCGGCACCGATGGGCTACGTGCCGAACTCACCCTGATGCGTGCGGCGCGCGCGCTGGCCTGCTTCGAACAGGCCGACAGCGTCGCCGAGAGCCATCTGCGGCGCGTCGCGACGGCAGCGCTGCGGCACCGGTTGCGGCGCGATCCGTTGGACGAATCGGGCTCCGGCGCACGCATCGACCGGGCCATCGAGGAGGCGCTCGGCTCGTGAGCGCCGCGGGCGACGCGGCCTTGGCTGCATCGCTATTGGCCGTCGATCCGGCTGGCCTGGGCGGGGTTTGCCTGCGCTCGCTGGTGCAGCCGGCACGCAGCGACTGGCTTCTGATGCTGCGCTCACTGTTGCCGGCGGCTCTGCCGTTGCGGCGCATCCCGTTCAACATCGCGGACGGCCGCTTGTTGGGCGGCCTCGATCTGGCGGCAACGCTGCGCGCCAACCGGCCGATCGCCGACCGGGGTGCTCTGGCCGCGAGCGACGGCGGCGTGGTGGTCGTGACCATGGCCGAACGGCTCACGGCGCACACAGCAGCGTGTTTGAACGCCGTGCTCGACTCGGGTGAGATCATCGTGCAGCGCGAGGGCGTGGAGCGGCACGACTCCGCGCGCATCGGTGTGGTGGCGTTGGACGAAAGCATGGAGGCGGACGAACACGTGCCGGCCTCGCTGCTCGACCGTCTGGCGTTCCTGGTGGATTTGAACGGATTCGATGCGCGGACGCCGCTCGTGCAGCTGCACGACGCCGAGGACATTCTGGCCGCGCGGCAGTTGCTGCCGCGGGTTGAGATCGCGGCCGACATCGTCGCCGCGCTGTGCGCCACGGGGATGACGCTCGGCGCCGGCTCGCCGCGGGTGTCGCAGCTCGCGGTGAATGCAGCCAGGGCGGCAGCGGCCTTGGACGGCCGTGTCTCGGTGACGGTGGATGATGCAACCACCGCCGGCACATTGGTGTTCGCAGCTCGCGCGACCCAGCTCCCCGCGCCGCGCGAGGCTGCGCCCGATGCACCGCCGCCGGACGATTCCGCGGCGCCACCGGAGCCGCCCGCACCACCGGAGCCGCCCGCATCGCCGGAGCCGCCCGCGGCTGAACCGCCAGCAGCGGAGCCGCCCGCAGACGAGAGTCGCCGCGAGGAACTCGAGGTCGAGATCACTCAGGAGCAACTCGACGAGATCGTGCTCGCGGCGACGCGGGCGGCGATCCCCCGCGGACTACTCGCCAGCCTGCGCAGCGATGCCCAGACGCGCGGCTCGACAGGCGCGGGCCGGACCGGCACGCTGCGCAGCGGCGGTTTGCGGGGCCGCCCTGCCGGGGTGCGCAGCGGCACGCCGCGGGGCGCATCGCGCCTCAATGTAATCGAGACCTTGCGCGCGGCGGCGCCGTGGCAGCGGCTGCGCGGACGCATCGTGCCGGGCGATGCCCGTGTGCGCATCGATGCCAGCGACCTGCGCATCACGCGCTATCAGCAACGGTCGCAAACGCTGACGATTTTCGCCGTCGATGCGTCGGGATCGGCGGCGCTGAATCGGCTGGCCGAGGCCAAAGGCGCGGTGGAGTTGTTGCTGGCGGATTGCTACGTGCGCCGCGATCAAGTCGCTGTCTTGAGCTTCCGCGGGCGCTCGGCCGACGTATTGCTGCCACCCACCCGATCGTTGGTACGCGCCAAACGCAGCCTGGCCGGGTTGCCCGGCGGCGGCGGCACCCCGCTGGCTGCGGGAATTCAAAGCGCGTTCGGGCTCGCCATCCAAGCTCAGAGGCGCGGTGAGACGCCCACTGTCGTGCTGCTCACCGATGGTCGTGCCAACGTGACCCGCAGCGGAGTCGGTGGCCGTGACGCGGCGCATGCCGACGCCATGCGGGCGGCGCGACAACTGCGGCTGTCGCGGTTGTCGGTGCTGTTCATCGACACCTCGCCGCGTCCCAATCCGCTTGCCGAGACACTGGCGGCCGAGATGGCGGCGCGCTATATCGCGCTGCCTTTCGCCAGCGCACAGGCGCTGTCCAGCATCGTCACGGCAGCGGCGCCGCGCACCAACCGCTGACGGCTGATGGCGGGCGGTTAAACGCTCGCGCGCGGCGCCGCTATGCCGAGGGCCCGGCGCCGCGTATCCATCATCTTCAAGATCATCGGCGTGAGGATCAGCTGCATGGCAAGTTCCATCTTGCCGCCGGGCGCCACGATGATGTTCGGGCGCGACATGAACGAGTCATGAATCATAGACAGCAGGTACGGGAAATCGATGCCTTTGGGATTCGCAAAGCGGATCACCACGAAGCTCTCGTCCGCCGCCGGGATGTAGCGCGCGGTGAACGGGTTCGACGTGTCGACCGTCGGTACGCGCTGAAAGTTGATATGGGTCTCGGAGAACTGCGGACAGATATAGTTCACGTAGTCGGGCATGCGCCGCAGGATGGTGTCGACCACGGCTTCGGTGCTATAGCCGCGCGTTGCCTTGTCACGGTGCAATTTCTGGATCCATTCCAGATTGATGATGGGGACCACGCCGATGGTGAGGTCTGGATGCTGCGCAACATTCACCTCCGGCGTGATGACGGCGCCATGCAGGCCTTCGTAGAACATCAGATCGGTGTTTTCAGGAATGTCTTTCCATTCCGTGAAGGTGCCGGGGTCCTGATGGTAGGGCGCTGCCTCCTTGTCGTCGTGCAGGTAACGGCGGATCTTGCCACGCCCGGTTTCGCCGTACACCCGGAACAGGTCCTCGAGCTCCTTGAACAGATTGTTCTCCGGACCGAAATGACTGAAATGATGATCGCCGCGGGCGGATGCCTCGGCCATGGCCTTCTTCATCTCCACCCGGTTGTAGCGGTGAAAGGAGTCGCCTTCGACCACCACGGCATTGATGTGTTCGCGTCTGAAAATCCAGTTGAATGTACGCGTCACCGAGGTCGTGCCGGCGCCCGACGAGCCGGTGACCGCGATGATGGGATGCTTTGCTGACATGGTTCGTTCCCCCTCTTGCTTGTCTTTAGTTAGTTTTGGATGAACAAAGAGCGTTCTTTGAACAGCGGCGAACTATATATCCGGTCGAGTCCGTGCTCATGCTCGTGGTGATATTGCTCGAGGCGTTGCACCTCGGCCTTGCAGCCTAAGATGAGCGGCACGCGTTGGTGCAGCCCTTCCGGTTGCAGATCGAGAATGCGTCCGCGGCCGGTGGAGGCGGCGCCGCCGGCCTGTTCGACGATCATCGCCATGGGATTTGCCTCGTACAACAGCCGGAGCCGCCCGGGCTTGGCCGGGTCCTTCGTGTCCTTCGGGTACATGAACAGTCCGCCACGGATCAGGATGCGATGCACCTCGGCCACCAGCGAGGCGATCCAGCGCATGTTGAAATCTTTGCCGCGCACGCCGCCGCGCCCCGCCAGGCATTCGACCACGTAGCGCTTGACCGGCGGCTCCCAAAAGCGCTCGTTCGACGCGTTGATGGCGAATTCGTTCGCCTCCGCCGGGATCCGCATGTTTGGATGGGTGAGGATGAACTCGCCGAAACCGCGGTCGAGCGTGAAGCCGTGCACGCCGCGGCCCACGGTGAACACCAACATGGTGGTCGCGCCATAAATCGCGTAGCCGGCGCACAGCTGCTGCGCGCCCGGCTGGCAGAAATCCTCCGCGGTGGGCACGTCGGTGCCGCGCGGCGCCTTGGTCACCGAGAAGATGCTGCCCACCGGGGCGTTGATGTCGATGTTGCTCGATCCATCGAGCGGATCGAACGACAACAGATACTTGCCGCGCGGGTATTCCTCCGGGATCAAGTAGGGTTCATCCAACTCTTCGGAGACCATGCCTGCCAGATGACCGCCATACTCGCTGGTGCGAAGGAAGATGTCGTTCGACATGACGTCGAGCTTCATCTGCGTCTCACCCTGTACGTTCACCGCTTGTGCCGAGCCGTGAGCCCCGGCGAGTGCGCCGCGACCGACGATGAAACTGATGCGCTTGCATGCGAGTCGCACGTAGTTGAGCAAGGCGGTGAATTCGCCGTGGGCCTCCGGGTGCCGCCGCTGTTCCTCGATCATGAACTCGGTAATCGTTTTTTCTCTTATCGTCATGGTTCCCCCGTTATATCGAGCTGGTGATATCGAGCTAGTGCACTATCAAGGTTCTCGTCATGGTGAGATGGTCGTCGATTTCCTGGATGCCGAGCTTCGGTACGAGCGACGGCAGGACCAGATCCGCCGCCACGAAATCCTCGGATGAGGTCCAGTAGCTCGGCGTCACGATGGTGAACAGTCCGGCCGCCTTGGCGGCGCGCAGGCCGTTTTCGGAGTCCTCGACGGCGACGCAGTCGTCGGCCGGCAATCCCAGTTGCTGCAGCACCCATTCATAGATGTCGCCGGCGGGTTTCTTGCGGGCCACTTGGTCTCCCGCGCCGATGACCGCGAAGCGGCTGAGCGCATCCGGCCCCAAATTAGTGACCAACAGGGTCTCGATGTTGGCGAAGGTGGTGGTGGTGGCGATGGCGAGGCGTACGCCATGCTGGCCCGCCTCATCGAGCAGACGCACCACCCCGGCGCGCAGCGGTACCGATCCCTCCTCGATCAAGCGCGTGTATCGGGCGGTCTTGGCCTGGTGGATGGCCGGAATCTGCGCCAGCAATGCGTTCTTTTCGTCCGCACTGTTCGGCAGCGAGGCTATGTAGGCAGCGAGCCGCTCCTTGCCGCCGGTGGTCGCGAGCAGATGCGCGTATTTAGGTTTGCTCCAATTCCAATCGAGTCCCATCGCGGCGAACGCTTCGTTGAATGCCGAGCGATGCGCCTCCTCGGTATCGGCGAGAGTGCCGTCCACATCGAAAATCAGCGCCTTGAGCTTCATTCGAACACCCGGCTGATGCGCAAGTCCTCACCCTCGATGGTCATCAAGTCATCGCGGCCGAGCTTGCGCCCCTTCTGGGCGAACAGGCGGTTGGCCTGCCGCAGGCGGGCGCGGTCCAGAGCGTTACGAATCGAGCGGGCATTCGCGAAATGCGGCTGCTGCATGCGCAAAGGGATGTACTCATGGAGGGCCGCCAAGGCGGAAGGGCTCAGGCGATATTGCATGCTCATCAACATACGCTCTGCAATTTCCTCCAATTCCGTGGGGGCGTAGTCCGGAAAATCCAAATGATGCGCGATTCGTGACGATAATCCAGGATTAGAGCGAAAGAAAGTGTCCATTCGATCGGCATAGCCCGCAAGTATCACCACGAGATCGTCGCGTTGATTCTCCATCACCTGCAGCAAGATCTCGATCGCCTCTTGACCATAATCCCGTTCGTTCTCAGGCCGGTAAAGGTAATAAGCCTCGTCGATGAACAGCACACCGCCCATGGCTTTCTTGAGGATCTCCTTGGTCTTGGGGGCGGTGTGGCCGATGTACTGGCCCACCAGGTCGTCGCGGGTGACGGCGATCAGATGGCCCTTTCGAACATACCCCAGGCGGTGCAGGATCTGCGCCATGCGCATCGCCACCGTGGTCTTGCCGGTCCCCGGGTTGCCGGTGAACGACATGTGCAAAGAAGGCGACCCCCCCACCAGGCCGAGCAGCTTGCGCGCCCGCTCGACCACCAGAAGCGCCGCGATGTCGCGGATACGCGCCTTGACCGGCTTCAAGCCGATGAGCTCGATGTCGAGCTCATCCAAGACCTCGTTGACATGCGATTCCGCGAGCAAGGCGCTCAAATCCACATAGTCCGCCGCCGCGGTGTCCGTTGCGGCGCCAATTATCTCGAGTGGGGGGGTCGCGTTCACTTAGAACTCCTTACTCGTAGCGCTCGCCTTCGGGCTTCTGGGTGGCGTAGCTTTCGATGGTGTATTGGATCTGCCGCCCACCGATCTCGTTCCGCTTCAGGTGGAAACCGGGCTCCTTGGCCGGCCGGTTGACGATGAACGACAGCCGGGTGGTTTCGAAGCCGCGCGTGGCATCAAAGGCGTTCACCCGAATGTACACCTTTGAATGCGCTTTGCGACACGCCGTCACTTCCAGCATCGCACCCGCGGCGTCCTTGAGATCGAACATCGGGTTGCCCCACAGCTCCCAGTAGAAATTCCGCGGGTGCGGGTCGTCCGTATATTCGACGCCGATCGCCCAGCCCTGGGCCAGCGCGTAGCCGATCTGCGCCTTGATTTCGGTGTCGGTCAGTTCCGGCAGGAAAGAGAAAGTACCTTGGGTCAGTTTCATGAGCGTTTACCTTGAGTTGGGGCGCGGCTACGAGGCCGTCGCCGTGGGAACGAAGTCGGCCGTGTCGGTCGAGGTGTAGTTGAAGGTGACGTCCTTCCACGTGTCGAGCGCCGCCCGCAGCGGCGAGCACCATCTGGCTGCCTGCAACAGGATCTCCGGTCCCTCGTTCCATATATCCCTGCCTTCGTTGCGTGCCTTGATCATCACTTCCAGCGCGACCCGGTTTGCGGTGGCACCGGCTTGGATCCCTTGCGGATGGCCGATGGTGCCGCCGCCGAATTGCAGCACCACATCCTCACCCAGGTAGGTGATGAGCTGATGCATCTGGCCAGCATGGATGCCGCCCGAGGCCACCGGCATCATCTTGCGCAGGCCCGCCCAGTCCTGGTCGAAGAACACGCCTTGCTCCAAATTCTGCTGGGTGAACGAATCCCGGCAGACCGAATAGATTCCCCTGATGACGTTGGGATCGCCTTCGAGCTTGCCGACGACCGTGCCCGCGTGGATGTGATCGACGCCCGCCATGCGCATCCACTTGGCAATGACGCGGAACGACACGCCATGGGTTTTCTGCCGTGTGTAGGTACCGTGACCGGCGCGGTGCAGATGGAGAATCATGTCGTTGCGCCGCGCCCATTTGGCCATGGACTGAATGGCGGTGTAGCCGATGACGAGGTCGATCATCACGATATTGGAGCCCAAGTCCTTGGCAAAATCGGCGCGCTCGTACATGTCCTCCATGGTGGCGGCGGTGACGTTCAGGTAGTGCCCTTTGACTTCACCCGTGGCGGCGGATGCCTTGTTCACGGCCTCCATGCAGTAGAGGAAACGGTCGCGCCAGTGCATGAAAGGCTGCGAGTTGATGTTCTCGTCGTCCTTCACGAAATCGAGTCCACCCTTCAACGCCTCGTACACCACCCGGCCATAGTTCTTGGACGAAAGACCGAGTTTCGGCTTGGTGGTGGCGCCGAGCAGCGGCCGGCCGAACTTGTCGAGCCGCTCGCGCTCGACCACGATGCCGGTCGCGGGTCCTTGAAATGTCTTCATGTACGCGACGGGTATGCGCATATCCTCAAGACGCAGGGCCTTCAAGGGCTTGAAACCGAAGACGTTGCCGATGATCGAGGCAGTGAGGTTTGCAATGGACCCTTCTTCAAACAAATCAAGATCATACGCGATATAGCTAAAAAACTGGCCGGGATTGCCCGGTACCGGATCGACGCGAAATGCCTTGGCGCGATAGTTTTCGCAGGCGGTGAGTCGGTCGGTCCAAACCACGGTCCACGTCGCAGTCGACGATTCGCCGGCGACGGCCGCGGCGGCTTCGATCGGATCCACCCCATCCTGCGGGGTAATGCGGAACAGGCAAATGACATCGGTATCCTTGGGTACGTAATCGGCGTCCCAGTAACCCATCTGTGCATACGGCATGACACCGGATTTATAACGCTCAGCTTGACTCCCCATCGTAATTCTCCTTGATGTTTAGATAAGAAAATCTGAACGTCAGACTGTAGGCGCACTGTTCCATAAGTGATAATCAATATTGTCGGTGTGAATGATAAGATTTAGCTGATGTATCTGGGGGAGTTGACCATGTCGATTCAACATGTATCACTGCGTCAATTGCGGGTGTTCGAGGCGGCCGCGAGCAGTCGATCCTTTTCGAAGGCGGCTGAAATTTTGCATCTCACGCAGCCTGGCGTATCCATGCACATCAAGGAACTCGAGGCCAATGCGGGACTGCCGTTGTTCGAGCGCATCGGTCGCAAGCTGTATGTCACGGAAGCCGGCCAGGAATTGCTCGCCCGCGCGCGCGAGATCTTGCGCGCGCTGAAGGATGCCGAGGATACGCTCGACGGGCTGAAGGGACTGCGGCGCGGTCGCATCAATCTCGCGGTGGTCAGCACCGCGAAATACTTCGTTCCGCAGTTATTGGCGCAGTTTGGCCGGAATTTTCCGGAGCTCGAGATTCGTCTCGCCGTCAACAATCGCAATTCGGTGATCGAGCAGCTGGTCGCAAACGAAGTTGATCTGGCAATCATGGGGCGCTCCCCGGAATCGCTCGATACCGTCGCCGAACCGTTCGCGCAAAATCCGCATGTCATCATTGCGGCCCCCAGCCATCGCCTCGCGGGCGTGCACCGCATCCCGGTCGAGATGCTGGCGGGTGAAAGCTTCATTGTCAGGGAGCCGGGATCCGGGACCCGGCAGGCGATGCAGCAATTCTTCGACGATCTTCATGTGATCTGTAATGTCGGTATGGAGATGGCGAGCAACGAGACGATCAAACAGGCGGTGATGGCCGGCATGGGCGTGAGCTTCATCTCGCGCCACACCATCGAACTCGAACTGCAGACCCAGCGCCTGGTGGTGCTCGAGGTGCGTGGCACGCCGATCATCCGCCATTGGCACGTCGCGCATCTGGCGAAAAAGCGCTTGTCGCCCACGGCCAGCGCCTTCAAGCAGTTCGTGCTGACGCACGGCCGCCAGCTGTTGCACGCGCGCGATTCGGGCGCTTGAGAACACCTTAACGTGTCCGACGCCGCACCCGCCGCCTGGCCGCATCGCGAGTTCAGTCGCTTCATCACTGCCGGTGGCATGCGCTGGCACGTACAACGAGCCGGCAGTGGTCCGGCCGTGCTCTTGATCCACGGCACCGGCGCGTCGACCCACACCTGGCGGGACATGTTGCCGTTGCTGGCGAAGGACCATGCGGTGATGGCGGTCGATTTGCCGGGACATGGTTTCAGTGATTCCGGCCACGGCGCTCGGAGTTCCATCGCCGGGATGAGCGCCGGCCTCACGGCACTGCTCGGCGAATTACAGGTCGAGCCTCGCTACTACGTGGGGCATTCGGCCGGCGCCGTCGTCGCCTGCCGCATGGCGCTCGACCGCAGCCCCGGCCCCCGAGCCATCGTCAGCATCAACGGCGCCTTCGTGCCGCTGGGCGGCGCGGCGCAACTGTTGTTTTCGCCGATGGCGCGACTCATCTCCAGCAACTCGCTGCTGCCGCGGCTGCTGGCGCGCCGCGCCGGCAACCTCGCGAGCGTTGCGCGCATGCTCGCCGCGACCGGCTCGCACATCAGCCGCGATGGCGTGGAGCTATACGCTCGGCTGGTGCAGAATCCCGCGCACGTGGCCGGTGCCATGGCGATGATGGGTCAGTGGGATTTATCCGCCTTCGAGCGGGAATTGCCGCGGCTCAGGGCGCCGCTGGCGCTGCTCGTCGGCGAGAACGACCGCACCGTGCCGCCGCACCAAGCGGAGCTCATCGCGCGGCGCGTTGCCGGAGCGTCGGTGCGGCGGCTCGCGGGGCTGGGTCATCTCGCGCACGAGGAGGCGCCCGAAATGCTGGCGAACGAGATGCTGCAGATTTTCGCCCGCTATCCTTGAGAATCAGTGAGCCTGAGGGCGTTTCAACAGTTCGCTGCGGTCGGCGGAACGCACCCGTAGGCTCAAGCTGGTGCCGCCCCGCACCACACGCAACGCCACCACGATTCCCGCCGGTCCGCTGGACCACAGCTGGCGATAGAACTCGGGCAGCGAACCGATTTCGCAGTAGCCCACCTGGCTGATGAGATCGCCCTCGCGAATGTCGGCGAGCTGTGCCGGGCTGCCATCCGCCACTCCGGTCACGTAGACCTTGCCGGTGACCTCGACGGCATAAATGCCGAGCCAGGGACGGGTTTGCCGGTCGGCGCGGCCGCGGGTCGTGAGGTCGTTCAATATGGGTTTCAGCAGGTCGATGGGAACGAACATGTTGGCGTTGGTCTCCTCGCCATCTACCGTCTCGCGCACCAGCAACGATCCCAAGCCAACCAGCGCACCGGCTTCATCGACCAGCGCGGCGCCCGACCAGTGGGGATGCGCGGGAGCGGTGAAAATAGCGCCCTCGAGCAAATATTCCCAGGCGCCGGCGAATTCGCGCCGCGCCAACACCTGCACCGCCAACTGCTTGGCAAACTCCGGATGCGCGAGGACATGCGCCGTGTCGCCGGCTTGAATGTCAGCCGAGGAGCCAAGCGGCAGCGGCGCCACCCGCGGCTTTTCCAGCGGCAGCACCAAGCCGAAGCCGGTCACCTGATCGTAGGCCAGCGCATGCCCCGCGAGCTCGTGGCCGTCGCTCAACGTCAACCACACGTCCGTTGCTTCCGTGATGAGATAGCCGATGGTCAGCACCAAGCCGTCGCTGCCGATGACGATGCCGTTGCCGACGCGCTCGGAGCCCAGCATGCCGGCGGTGAACGCATCTTCGGGGACGACCGCGCGCAACTTGACCAGCGATCGCAGCATCTCGGTAATTGGCGGAGCCATGACATAGACGGTAGCCTGAACTCGTGCAAGTGTCACCTGCGCTCCTGCTAAACTTCCGCGCCATGACCGGACTACCTCATTCAAAACCCCATGCGGTCGTGATCGGCAGCGGCTTCGGCGGACTGGCGGCGGCCGTCCGCCTCGGTGCTCGCGGCTACCAGACCACGGTACTCGAGCAACTGGACGCGCCGGGCGGGCGGGCCTACGTGTTCCGCCAGGATGGTTTTACCTTCGACGCCGGCCCCACCATCATCACCGCGCCGTTCTTGCTCGAGGACTTGTGGCGGCTCTGCGATCGGCGCCTCGAGGACGATATCGACTTGCGTCCGCTGGACCCGTTCTACCGGATCCGCTTCCATGACGGCAGCGTGCTCGATTGTTCCAACGATGACGCCGCGATGGCGGCGCAAATCAATCAGTTCGCACCCGGGGATGTTGCGGGCTACACGGCGTTCCTCAAGGCCAGCGAAGCCATCTACGATGTGGCATTCACGCGCCTCGCGCATCAACCGTTCGATTCCTGGGGCGACATGCTGCGGCTGTTGCCCGAGTTGTTACGGCTCGGCAGCTATCGCAGCATCTACGGCCTGGCGTCGAATTACGTTAAACACCCGCGACTGCGCTTTGCCTTGAGTTTTCATCCGCTGTTCGTCGGTGGCAATCCGTTTACCACTACGTCGATCTACGGACTGATCGCCTTCCTCGAACGCCGCTGGGGGGTGCATTTCGCCATCGGCGGAACTGGGCGCATCGTCGCCGGTTTGGTCGATTTGATCCGTGGCCAGGGCGGCCGGCTGCGCTTCGACGCGCGGGTGGCTGGTATCACCACCAGCGGCCGGCGCGTGAACGGCGTGCGACTGGCCTCGGGGGAGACGATCGCCGCGGACATCGTGGTGTCGAATGCCGACTCCGCGGCGACCTACGGGGATTTGCTGCCGGCGGCGGCGCGACGTCGCTGGACCGATGCCAAGATTGCACGAGCGGAATATTCGATGAGCCTTTTCGTGTGGTATTTCGGCACCGATCGGCAATATCCGGATGTACCTCATCACACCATATTGGTGGGTGAGCGCTACCGCGAGTTGCTGCGCGATATTTTCGACCGCAAGATACTGGCCGAAGATTTCAGCCTGTACCTGCACCGGCCCACCGCCACCGACCCGTCGCTCGCGCCAAGCGGCTGCGATGCATTTTATGTCCTATCGCCGGTTCCGCATCTGGGCGGCAACACCGATTGGACGACGGCCGCCGAACCCTATCGGCAGGCGATCGCCAACCATTTGTCCGCGACCCTGCTGCCGGATCTCGCGCGCCACGTCGTGACCTCGCGCATCATGACGCCGCTGGATTTTCGGGATCGTTTGTCGGCACATGCCGGAGCGGCCTTCGGCCTGGCGCCGGCGTTGACGCAAAGTGCCTGGTTCCGGCCGCACAATCGCAGCGAAGAGGTCGATGGTCTATATCTGGTCGGCGCCGGCACCCATCCGGGCGCGGGCGTTCCCGGCGTACTTTCTTCGGCACGCGTTCTTGATACAGTAGTGCCTGATGCCGCCTTTTTCAAACGCTAGTCCGCATGCATCCCTCGCCGATGTCGCCGCGTGCCGCGCGACGTTACGCGGTGGCTCGAGAACGTTCTTCGCCGCGTCGCTTGCGCTGCCCAAGAGCGTGCGCAAGCCCGCCACCGGCCTGTATGCGTTTTGCCGCATGGCCGATGACGCGATCGATCACGGGGCCGATCGAAGTGCCGCGCTTGCTGATCTGCATGCGCGGCTCGAACGCATCTATGCCGGTGTGCCAGAGGACGCTGCCGCCGATCGTGCCTTCGCCGATTGCGTCGCGCGTTTCGCGATCCCCAAGCAATTTCCGCTGGCCTTGCTCGAGGGCTTCGCGTGGGATGCGGCGGGGCGGCGTTACGACAGTCTGTCCGACCTCAAGGCTTACGGTGTGCGGGTGGCCGGCACCGTCGGCGCCATGATGGCCATGGTGATGAACGTGCGTGAACGCGTCCTGGTGGCGCGCGCCTGCGAGTTGGGCGTCGCCATGCAGCTGACCAACATCGCGCGCGACGTGGGCGAGGATGCCCGCAGCGGGCGTCTGTATCTGCCGCAGGCCTGGTTGCGCGAAGCCGGGATCGAGGCTGACGCCTGGCTGGCAAACCCTAGGTTCGACGCGAGACTGGCCGCGGTGATCGAGCGGTTGCTGGCGGCGGCGGAGGAACTTTATGCCAGGAGCGATGCCGGGCTCGCGCAACTGCCGGCAGCGTGCCGGCCCGGCATGTTTGCCGCCCGGCTGCTATACGCCGAGATCGGTCACGAAGTGGCGCGGCGCGGCTTCGATTCGGTGAGCCAGCGGGCGGTGGTGCCCTGGCAACGCAAGGCGCGCATCCTCGCCGATGCGGTGGTCGCGGCGAAGCGTCAGCCGGCGCTCGGCAGCGCGGCAGACCTGGAGGAGGCCGGCTTCTTGGTCGAGGCGATGGCACCCACGATGCAGACGCTGCCGGCGCCGCCCGAGTCTGCGCGTGAACGTGCGCGCTGGCCGCGGTTGGAGGATCGCGTGGCCTGGCTGGTCGATCTATTCGAGCGGTTGGAGCGTCGCGATGCCGCGAGCAATGCGGTCAACCCGTCGTGAGCCATCCATGGGCCGGCCTGATCGAATTGTTCGTGGTGCTGCTGTTCGTCTTGGGTTGGGGCATTTTGGAACTGGTCACACTGCGCATGGAGCGGCGTAAGGACGCGTCAAAAGACCCGCCGCGGCATCCTGAAGGGTAGCAGGCACTGCACCCAGCGCGATTTGAAGCGGTTCAGATCGAGGCTCTCGTGGACCGCGGGTGCGGCCCGGCCCAGAAGATGCGTCGCCAATTGCGAACGGCTGTAAAAGGGTGCATCTTCCAGCGTCTTCACCACCCGCGCATCGTGCCCCGGGTCGGCCCGTGTTTGGCGCGCTATGCGCCAGCCGGTAGTCGGTAAAGTCACCAGCGGCGGTGGTTCGATGGCCGCGACGCCACCGTTCTCCCCGAAGTTGAGCGCCAAAGAATGCGGCGCGGCGTCGCGCGGGGTCACGTCATACAGCACGACGGTGCTCTCCGGCAGGCTGGCACGTGACCAGGTCCAGTCGCTAAACGCATCCTCCAAGGGTTCTTCGCCAAAATTCGAATCCATGTAGGCGACGCCGGACCAGCGGACCTCGGGCTCGACCAGCCGCACCTCGACGCGGGCGCACGGCGCGAACGGCGTCCACCGATGCCGGCCCGCGGCATCGAGTGCGTAGCTCTGTTCGCCGAGTGCCGTCGGTACGAGTCGAATGCTGCCGCGCAGCCGTCGCGGCAGCGGCGCGCAAATTTCATCGATGTAGATCGTCAAGGCATCGCCGCGCCACTCGATCGCGCTCTGCCCCAGGGACAAGCTGTGCTGCTCGCGGCCCACGGCAGCGGCACCGCGTTCGGTCATGGTCCAGCGACCCGCGCGCGGGCCATACAGCGCCACATTGAGCGCACAATGATTCTGTGGATCAGGCCGGCCACCGCGTCGCGCCCAGGCATAGTAGGGGGAGAAGACGCTGCCGACGAACGCGATCAGCGTGATTCCGTGCAGGCCATCGGCGCTCAGCGCATCGACATACCACCAGACATAGCCCCCGGAGGGAACCGCGCAGTCGAAGCGAAGTCCGCCATGAGGCACGCTGCGGCCAGCCGCCCCGAGGTTGCCGCCATCGGGACGCCGGGTCCCGGATGGGTACTGCCGCCCGCCAGATACAGTCCCGGGGTCGGGCTGCGCGCGCCCGGCCGGGTGAACGACGCTCGCCAGCCGTGCGATGGCGGACCGTACAGCGCCCCCCCGGTCGCTGGAAACAAGCGATGAAAGTCCGACGGATTCGTGACCAGGGTCGCATCGCGCTGGCGCGCCAGCTTGAGGCCGCAGTTCTCCAACATTTCGAATACCCGTTGCTCGCATGCTTCGATCTCCGCTGCGTTGAATTCGTGAATGTCTCCGATGGCCGGCGCGTTGACGAGACAAAACAACCGCTCGCCTTGCAGCGGCGCATCCGCCGAAACGCCCGGCTGCCCGTCGTCGCGCCGGTCCTGGGCACACACATACACGGTGGGTGCGCCGGGAAGTCGCCGGTGCTTGAAAATATCCGTGAACTCGGCGCGGTAGTCTTTGCTGAAGAACACCGAGTGGTGCGCGAGCGGAAAACCCTGGCTGCGCGCGACCAGGTTCCAGGTCACCGCCGACAGCGAGCGCGCCGTGCGCGGCGTGGCACGGATGCCGTTCGCGACGCCGCGCCCGAACAGCCCGCCAGCCAATGCATCGTTGTCCGCATTGCACACCACCGCATCGACGCTCCGCCGCTCGCCGTCGCCGAGTTCGAGCGCACTCACGCGACCCTTGTGCAGATGGATCGCGCGCACCTCGCTGCCACAGCGCAGCTGAACCCCCTGGCGCAGCGCGAGCGCCACGAGTTGCTCGACCAACCGGCGCATGCCGCCCTCGACGTACCACACGCCCGCCTGCTCCACGTGTGCCACCAGCATGAGGGTGGCCGGTGCGAGGAAAGGCGAGGAGCCACAGTACGTGGCATAGCGGCCGAACAACTGGCGCAGGCGTGGGTCCGCGAAATAATCGCCGACGGCCTTCCACAAGGTGTCGAACGGCTTGATGTCCCAGAGGTCGGCGAGACCGCCAAGGCCGACTCGCTTCACCAAGCCCACGGGCGATGGGCGCGAGGCGCGCATGAATGACGCGTCCAGCGTGGCGTAGATCCGCTTCGCGTGTTCGGCGAAGCGCACAAATCCTTGCGCCTCGCGTGCCCCCGAAAATTTCCCGATCGAATCGATGGAGCGGTCCCGGTCGGCGAACAGGTCGAGGTGTTCCGCGGCATTCCATGCATGCCGCGCCAGCAAATTCGCCGGCACCAGGGTCAGGTGACGGTCAAGGTCATCGCCGCAAGCGGCGAACAGTTCATCGAACACCCGGCGCAGCGTAAACACGGTGGGCCCGGCGTCCATGGCTTCGCCGGCGACCTGCACCTCGCGGATCTTGCCGCCGGCGACGGCCGCCCGTTCATAGAGCACCACGTCGCACCCATTTCTCGCCAAGTCGATGGCAGCGGTCAATCCCGCAATGCCGGCGCCGACTACCGCGACGCGCGGTGGCGACAAGCAACCTCCGGAAATTCGTTGACCACGCCAGTTCGCATGTCTATATTATCTGACAGTTCTATGTGACAAACAAGATTTACATCCTGAACCAGCCGTTGCAAAGGGGGCTTTTGTGGATGCCATGACGCGAATCGACCGATCGTTGGCCCAGGCACTCGCCCTGACTCAGGGCACGGACTCGCCGCCGCTGCTGGTCAAGGCCATGCGTTACGCGGTGTTTCCGGGAGGCGCGCGCATCCGCCCGCGGCTGTCTATTGCGGTGGCGCGGGCCTGTGCGGAGGATAATGGCCGGCTGTCATCCGCCGCCGCCGCCGCGATCGAAATCCTTCATTGTGCGTCGTTGGTGCATGACGATCTGCCCTGTTTCGACGACGCGCCGACGCGCCGCGGTCGTCCTTCCGTGCACAAAGCCTTCGGCGAGCGGATCGCCGTACTCACCGGCGACGCGTTGATCGCGCTGGCCTTCCAAGCGGTGGCGCAAGCCGCCGACTGCGCGCCGGCACGGCTCGGCAACCTCATCGGGATCATCGCGCGTGCCATCGGCGCGCCGCAGGGAATCATCGCCGGCCAGGCATGGGAGTGCGAATCGCAAATCTCTTTGGCGCACTATCAGCGATCGAAGACTGGAGCGCTGTTCGCGGCAGCTACCGCGGCCGGCGCCGCAGCGGCTGGGCACCAGGCCGAGGCCTGGCATCTGCTCGGCGAGCGCATCGGTGAGGCTTACCAAATCGCCGATGACATACGTGACGTGGTGTCGAACGAGCATGAATTGGGCAAGCCCACCGGTCGGGACCAGGCGTTGGGTCGACCGAATGCAGTGCATCACCTGGGCATCGGTTCGGCGGTCGAGCGACTCGAGACTCTGGTCGGCTCGGCCATCGAGGCCATTCCCGCCTGTCCCGGTGCGGCGGACTTGCGGGCGCACATCCTGGGCGAAGCGAGCCGGCTGCTGCCACGCGAATTGGCGCGCCCGGCGGCTTGACCAGCGCCGCTGTGGCCTGGAGTGACCGCTACCTTGCGCTGC
>Ga0116230_10001140_pt1 | contig 24753 bp, 20 predicted proteins | sample S1TSphfallax_3_FD_88678 | JGI IMG/M metagenome (GOLD analysis project Ga0116230, IMG submission 88678) | Host-associated microbial communities from peat moss isolated from Minnesota, USA - S1T2_Fd - Sphagnum fallax MG | ecosystem: Host-associated > Plants > Peat moss > Unclassified | place... | reverse complement strand
ATAATTTTTTTAATTTAGGTTTGGTAAAGTTGATTTTTTTTTGGGGGTGTTTGGAATTTTTTTTTTGTTTTTTTTTTTTTTTTTTTTTTTTTTTTGCATGTGACCAGGGCTACCGACAGACATCTTCCCCTGAAAAGTATGTGTACTCTTTTTTGTATCTCTTGCCTGTCTGCAGATTTGTCCAGTTTCCTGTGATCAGTGTGTTCATATTTTGATGTGGGAGTGCTAGACTAATTGTCTAACTGCTACTTTTATCACACATGAGAAAAACTAGGAGTTCAACACAGCCTTAAATTGATGCAACCCAGTAAATTTGCTTGCAAAAACTAAGAACTAGGGGTTACAACTGCTAGTCCAATTATAGTGCAATTCTATTCAACAGTATGATTAATCCTGAAAACTCAGCAAGCATGTATTCTAGCATGAAAGGAAAGACTTAAGGGATTTTTAGAGTTGTGATTATATGTGCACATGTACTGATGCAACTGGAAGTATGAAGTGAAAAAAATCCTTTAGTGTGGATGATTGGAAGGCTTCTTTCTATGATTACAAGGCAGACAGTAAAGTGCCATTGCAATGTTGCCATGGAAGCCTGATGTTATAATTGTTTTTGACATGAGAATGTGACAGGTTATCTGCTGATTGGCCAACCACCATGCAAATAGTGCGTCTGATTGATCAGAATTATATGCAAAGCAAGTATGCCACTTACCCACACCTATTGGTGTCAGAAGTACTTTTGGTTGTTGTCGATTGTAATTTTGCATTCAATCTTGTCAGCTGTCTGAAGTGTGCTGTTTATTGAAGTCTACCTACTAAAAGTCAATCAGATCAACTGGTAACCCACAGTTTGGGTTGGTGATTGCAGGGATTACCAAGGCAAGGCAGAGTTATTAGTGTTTCGTCCACTTTCCCAACATGGCTTCCTTGTTCAACTTGCTGAAAAAAAATTGGTACGTAGGATTGTAGGATCAAGAAATTTTTGTTTCTTAATTGCACTGGCTCTGAGTGGATATTTGCTTACATGGCATGTTTGGGGTGCAGTGTGCAGTGATTCAACTACCATCACAGACTCTACTCTTGGCCAGCACTGACAAGCCTGGCCGTATGATTGGCATGCTATTTCCAGGGGTAATACCTCTTTTCCTCACTGTCCATGTGCATGCCCTTTGCACATCTAGGTCTTGTTACTTATAAGAGGTTAGTTTTGAGAATTTTTAGGGAACCTAATTCTTAGTTAATTCAATATATAGCCCACTTTCAGACAGCAGAGAAGATTTTCAAGAACATAAATATCCTTATAAATATCCTTCCCTCAGTTGTAAGTCATTTGAGTTTCTCTCCATTATGCATTCATCATTGAGCTGTTCTCTGCATTTATGGTGCGACAATGCCAATGTAGCAGGATATGGTGGTGTTCAAGCCACAGTTATCATCTAGTGGCCAACAAGCACCTGCGACAGGTGCAGTAACAGGTGGAGCATCTCAGGTTCTGGGACAGGCAATGGGACAATCAAACTTCACCCAGGGTCAGATCAACAACCAGCAGTCACACTCACAGCCAGCTTATAAGGACCAACTTTCAATGTCTGGGCCAGCAAGCCTACAAGGATCTGGGTTTTTGCCATGACAGAGCATTAGCTATTCATGCTCTGCAAATAAGGAGGCTTGGGATTGAGGGTGCTTGGTCCAATGTGGTTTGATATCTCAATGCTTGCTTGTCAATGCAGCCTCATACATGTGTCAGACATCTTGGTGTCCATCTTGCAGCTGCTTGTAGATACAGCTCATTATCATTAGTCACACAAGACTGGATGACTAGGAATCAGGTTCTTCCATCAATGTAATACCCAGGCAAAGCACCGTCAACTATCAATTGTAGGGGATGAGAAGAAAAACTGGTGTACATGCACTGCTCTTGTGTGTACTATAATCAGGATGACAGTTCACACGTTTAGAGTGAATTGCAGCAAGCTTACTTGTAAGATAAGTACTGCATACATGACCGAGGCTGATACTTTGAAGGCTGATATCATGCAAAACTACAGCAGGGTTGACAAGGCCTGTATTCTTTGGAGGGGTACAGTTATGCTTTGCTGAGATAACATATAGATGATTAATCAGAAATCACAGTATCAAATGTTGCCAGCAGGTTTTTCTGATTGATGCTCATCTTGAGGTTTGTCATGATCTTGTTTTTGGAATGTTAACATATAGGGTTGAGTCATTACAGTTGTGCACCATTGCAATCACAAGACAACAGGAAAAGCTCAAAAAGCATGGTTGTTGACTTGACAACACAGTTCAACAAATAGCCCAATGTTGCATAGAACCATGTGACATTCAGAATAGTTTGGTTCTATGCTTTGAGTGTTTCCAAATGCCTTAATCTTTCAAGTACTTCCAAAAAAATTCATAGTTGAAATATCAATTCTTAGTTTATGATATAATAAGGAAGGTGCAAGTGTGTAGGACTATTCAGGTAACTATGTGTCTCACATATTCAGATAATTTATTGTTTGCAATACAATTATATTTGTGAATAGTAGCCCAAAATTGTATAATATTTTTTGAACTCTTTTCAATAACATGTTAACAACCAGGCCACGTATGGTAATTGCTCCAGGGAAATGAAATAAGTTGTTGAGTTGATTTCTTCCTTTGCAAGGCTAGAACCAATGAATTTCTTACTCAATGCATCTGTGGACATTGACCAATAACATCATTGTTTGAAGCAACCATTAGTTGAACTCAACGTATCAAAGCGCCCATGGGCATTAGTCTGGGATATTTAAAGGTTAAAATTTGTTAATCATAATCCCTCACACTGCAAGGTTGTCACAAGTGGAAATTCACAACAGGTGTTAACAATTCTCAATTAGGAATTAGAACAAAAATATGGATAAATTCAAAAGGCAAAATTATTTCTTTTCAATCCCATCTGCTTAAGCTAATGGTCAGATTTGCCCTAGTGCAAATATCTTTAACCTACCATGAGCTCATTTAAACACTAGCTCCATTTCTCATTTCTTGTCTACCCTCAAATCCTGCATGAGTTTTTAGACGCCAACACGATATAGAAGGCCAATTCATCTCCACTGATTGAAAAGGCCCAAAAATTTGAAAACAAGTAAGGCAGATAGGCCGATAACTGAACACTTAGCAACTCAAAGAGCTAAGGTTTAGTGACCACGCATTTGATGGCCATGATGTCTCAAGACTTTTGGTAGGGCAGTAGTGTAACCACTAGCAGCCCTTTACAAATTCCAAATTGGGTAAGGAATGCAAAAGTTGGAGCCTCCCAAAGTTGATGGGGTCTATGAAAAAATAAGTTTGCCATAAAACACACTCCAACTTTGTAACAGTGCAACAAAAGTCTCCTGACCAATCACTTTCCACCCTATACATATACACACCCCTCCTAGTAACCATCAAAGCCATACTTTGAATGCAAAAAGACTATTTGCAATTACCAAAGCCACTTGTATTATAACCAAAAATCCTCAAATAAGTTAGCCCTAGAGCACACTCATGGGTGTATTAGGGTTTTGAGATACAATTTTTTTTGAACAACCACCAATGTGAGTGGATCTTCCTAACTTAGGTCCTAAAACCAATGACTAGCGTGGTGTCACATACCTACTTAGGCTAGACCTATGGCTAGGTGACCTAGGCTTAACTTAGGTGCCACATGGCCTATAGTAAATGGCCTATCTTGAAATTAGGCTAATTACCTTTAGTTGGCCTAGCTTATACTTAGTCTTGATGCCACATACCTATCATAAGTGGTCCAACCCTAATCTAACCCTAGATGATTATAGGGCAATCTTAAGTTGCCATGTGGCACAATCTAATTGTTTTAATCAGATGGTTGAAGGAAAAAGGAAATATTTGTTTGAAAAAATATTTCAAAAAATCCAAATGATGGCACATGTCGCATTCTTAAGCTACCACATGAGAACAAACTATTGGTGTGCATTGTAGTTGCAAGTATAGTTGCAAGTGTAGTTACATGAATTCATCCCTAAATACATGTATAAAATCATCATACTCATACTCTATGAAAAAATATTTCATCCATTGTTTGCGACCAACATCATTGGCAACTTGTTATTTGTTGCTAAGTTGATTTTTAATTGCAAGTGTTGCTTGCAACTACAAATGACATTTTTTTTACTAGTGATATAGGTATTGCAAAAACTTTGGAATCCTCCATTTCAATAACCTTTAACTCTCCAAAAATAATATAAGGTGGACTTCAAATGTAAATATTGCACAAAAGTATATTGTAATGCTTGCATTTAGGGTACATTACAAAATTATCAACCACTTTCTAAGTAGGGGCTTAAACAAAAGATGGGTCGAAAAATGCAATACCCTTGTGTAATACTAAAAGCTTAAATTGACAATGGGAAAATTCTTAAGGCAATGTAATATCTTCATTGTTAAGTCATTTTCTTAGGATTTCTTATTGTTTTGTAAAGCTTTTTCTTACATATTGTAAATTGTTGTTGTTATTTTATTTTTCTTCCTTGTATTTTTCATTATAAATTCAATATATGCCATCTAAATGCAAAAATGGAAATGGATGCATGTATTGCAAGTTTGGCCACATTACATAGAGCAATTTTTTGTAATTTTATGGCTAATATTGCATTCAATCACATTGAGGACATACAAAGGATTGTGATATGATAAAGCAAATTGCAACTTTGAAATAAAATGAGATATTGAACTTTGAAAATGATGATGATGAATTGAACATAACAACCCACATATTGTTGTTATTATTTGTACCACATAGTTTGCTAAACTTAATGAATTAGATGCCATCAAATCAATTTTAAATATTTTACTACATTATTTTTACATGTGCCTTAGGCATTCAAAGAAATTTGATCCATCATTGGGTGTATGCATAAAACATAATAAACAACCTAACCATGACCAAAAGAAACTAAAAGCCCTTTTAACAAACTTGATGTACACAAACCCAAAAAAAAATAGAAAAAACTAGAGATGCTACTTCACAACTTTCTCTACACCATCAAACAAGTCAAATAACTATGGAAAAAATAGTCATAAGGGGTGTTAATAATAACAAAAAATGAATAGAGAACATGAAGGTGAGGGGGAAAGAGAGAAAATAGTAGGAAGGAAAGGAGGGGGAAGGAGGGAAAAAAACTCAATTTGAATTGCAAGGCATTTATTTCCTCCTTTTCTAGACATGAGTTTTGATGAGGCTCCTTTCCAAGCTTCAAGTTCCATATAGATAATAGTGGCAAGAAAGAAAGTGGGGTAAAGGATAGAGGCAATGATGGTAGCAACCAAAAAGATAGAGAAAAGAAAAGAAGGGAAGGAAGTAGGAAGGAGGGGGAAGATTTGGGAATTAACTTGGTTAGAGTGTTTTGGTGTGGTGGTTGCAATTCATCCAATAATGTCCATAATTAGTGCATTGGTGGGTGTTGGTTCACATGGGTCATATTGGGGGTTGTTAAGGAGATGTGCGCCAAAGATTGCCTTATACTTTATGCCACATGTCCACAAAGATAAACTCCTATCATTGTTGAATGTTAAACACACCATCGCCCATTTTAAAACATGCATGCGCACATATAGGAAATGGGCAATTAATTTAAGGATTCTAGTCTCAAGTTACCTAAACATTTGAGTAGTTATTTCACCAATGTAAGTTAAACCAAAGTCCTAATTACATTCCAAATACATTTTCACATCTAAAATGCAATTCAAGAGTAATTAGATCTAAAAACTCCATGGAATGTCACCTAACTAAAACCAAGACCTTTTTATTTTTCCCCCAATATCATGAACTAGTGATCCAATCCAATTTGCAATTAGAGAATATAATAAGATCCACATGTTAGTAGAATACGTTGCCATTAATAGTCAACAAACATAGAATTTGAAATGGAAAAACAACATGAAAGCTTTTCAAAATGTTTCTGAATTTTTTGAAGAGAACACAAAATATGGGTTCATAAACATAGATGAGTAAGATTGCACTAAAAAAAACATTGCAACTATCTATTTGATACGGTTCTAATAACTCCAATGATAAGAAACACATCTTGATTAGAGAAAATCTTTCAATTCCTATTTATTAAGTTTTCACATGATTTGTTACATTATAGGAAAAATCCTAATTAATCTCAATTATTTGGCTAATATTCAAATGGCCTATACTTATTACATTTTTGCAAGACCATGGAATGATAACATGATGTTTTGTCATTTAAGAAAAATATTCTTAGAATCATGATTTACAAGTGAAAAAACATATTTTAATTCCTATGAAACAAAAAAATGTTTCATTATACTATTATGTTAAGGTGTACTTTTAAATATACCCTTAAATATGGACCATAAATAAATATCTTAAGACCATTTATGAGTCCTTTAAGTAGCAAAAAATATTGGTTACAAACACAAGATTGTACTTTTGCATTCCATATTTGTGTTGTTATTAACTCTTACTTTGCATTCTAACAATATAATACATAATGAATCAACCTATGCAAAACTTTTACAAGATTTGATTAATGCATCAATTTTGAAACCATAAACCCTTACTGATTATGCAAAATAAAAATTACATCCTTGTATCAATTTATCTTCACTTGTTAACTATCAACATCCAATTGCCAATTCTACAAAAGGCTTTAAAGACAAAGCCTTCGAATGTGGAAAGAAATGGAAGTTTTTATTTATAGATTTTAGAGCTTCTTAACAATAGTTGATTTCCTTATTTATTATTATTGCCCTAAAGCAATATGTGTTCTCTTTTAGCATGTTGATTATTGAATCATGTGTAGCCATTGAACATTAATTATCATGAAAGCTTTTTTTTTAAAATTCAAATATTGTTTGTAAAAAAAAATTGGTCTCAAAAACAGAAAATGAAAAAGAAAAAACCCACACATATGAAGAGAAAAGGGAGTACCTTTAAAAATCTAAAAGGCACTATGCCAATTCAGTTAGGATCTTATACAATCTATAAGTTATTAATGATCTTTCATGATATAACTAACTTAACTTTAAAATACATTTTAAAAAATTACCAATTCTTTGCATATAGGAGAAGGGTCTATCGTTAACCCTTTCAGCAATATGTATTCTACCTAACCTCCTAACAAGTGCTTTAAATCATTGAAGGGTTTAAGCGATAGACCCTTCATGTGTGTAAAAAAACATGTGTTTTTTCTTATGACTTTTAGCAATGATTTAACAATCCAATGTTGACATAGTCATTCAACCTTAATTCTCATGTATTTTTCTAAGTTTTCAGTAGTTGTTGCAAAAACAAATTTGGTCTTATACGAAAGAAATTGAAAATAAAAAATCTTAGAAAAATGAAGGGTTAAAAAAATAATCTGAAATTCAAAAGGTATTTTGTTAGCCTAATTAATTTTTTTTGTGATCCAGAAATTATGATGCGATCTTTCAAGATATAACTTACTTAGAAATACACTATGAAAAAATTCATGGTTTTTTACATGGGATAAGAAGTGTATGCCTTACATAGCACATATTTACTATTTACAACTTTTGAATGTGTTGTTGGCTTTTTCATGTGGTTGAAACATTAAATTTATTGATTGACCATCAACTACGGCGAATAAGAAAATTTCCATATACATAGGGATGATTAGATGGACATGATTATGTGTACAAAATCATAGTTAAATAATATTGAATTAGCATTATCAAAAATGTCTCCAATGATATGTTTAAACTAATTTTGTGAATGAATTAATTTGATATTAATAAAGTTCACATATGAACTTCCCAATCTTTTCCACTAAGCTTCTAAATGAAGAACCATGATTTAATGGGACCAAAAGGCAAGTTGAAATTATGAATTTTCCATTGTCATAAAAATCCATTTCAATTTAGAAATTTTGTCCATTTAAAAAACTCCAACAATGTTAGCTTGTGAGGAAGTGAATTGTTAGGTATCTATGGCAAGATAGTTAGTTTTTGTAATTTATTGTGAATAGGTGGAACAATTTGCAATGTGAATGGGCCTTTAAATTTTGTGTTTGGGGGGTTTATCCACAATACAGCTTTGGAGTCTCATTTTTCATGTTTTAAGATTCTAGAGCACATAAGAAAAACAAGATGTGTTTGTGTTGCTTTGAATTCCTATAATCTACAAATGATTGGTTTTGAAACACAAGAAATTAAGCTAGTTGTTTTGTGTTGCAACTAGGTTATTTGGTTCTATGCATTGGGTTTGAAGCTTTGCCCAAACATTGTGTGGTGCATTGTTTGTGTTTTTGTTTATGAAATTACAATTGTTAGGAGTTACAATTGGGGGGTGCTTCTTGGTTTACTTTGGTTTGAAGAAAACATTCAAATTTTTTTGTGATTTTGTATTTGTTTGTGGTTTAAAATTCCTTGAAGAGTTGAACTTCAATGAGGGCTTGGACCCTAAAGTTATGGATATATACATCAATAAAAGAGAGCCTATGTTTTCTCACAAGGGCCCTTATCTCTTTTCTTTCTCCTTTTCTTTCCCTTTGTCTATCTTTGGTAGGATTAATATGAAGCAACAATGAAGAGCACCATTGTTGGCATCACTAGAAGCTTGAGCTCTTGGCTAATTGACCTTTTATACCATTGGTAACAACACAAGAGGATAAAGGGGGTGTTCCCCACCCTCTTCATGGTTGTCATTGTTGGTGGGCATATGGCAACAACAATTGCAATGCCATTGTTGTTAAGGGGTGGGGACTTCCCCTTGTTGTTGTTGATTTTTTGACAACAAAAAAAGGAAGTAGGGAAGGAAAGGGGTCAACACACAAGTAACATCCTCTTTTTTATCATATTTTTGTGTTCACCAAAAGGAAGAGCAACAATAATTCACAAAAAAAAGGAAAAAGAAAGGGGTTAGGTGGTGGGAAGAGCTTGGAGCTTCATTGCCATCGTCAACAAGTTTGGAGTTCACTTGAACCTAGGCTAAACAACCTACTCGATTCAGTAAGCTTGGGAGCTTCACATGATTTGGTGGAAGTTCAAAATAAGGGGTCAAATGGATTCAATCTAAACCTACCTTTTTAATTTTTCATTGTTATCCAATGTCTTGAACCTAGTGGACAATTTGGCACAAATTTGAACTTGCTACATGTTTTTTTTTTTTAATTCATTTTTCATTTTTCATTTAAAAAAGTTGCCATCCATGTAAGGGTTTTTCATCTATAGTTTGGAGATCTTCAATTTTCATCCATCATGTTTTCATCCAACATGTTAGCAAACAAACATTAGGTTAATGACTATTTGGGTAGGCTAGTAGGTAGACACCCTATGACCAAACGTTTTTTTGAACATTTTAACCCTATAACTTCACATGATTTTTTAAAAAAAACTTTTCATCCATGTGGGTAATTTTTCATCTATTATTTGGAGGTGGGAAATTTCATTCATCCACTAATTTTGGAAGGTTATATTTTTTTCATACAATGGTGAATTAAAAAAGATTTTTGCACCATTGGATTTCTTTCGATGAAGGTTAAGCAGATGCATGTGTGCAATCTTTTTGGAAATAATAGTTGAAGAAAACCAAAGGCTAATTTCTTATTTTTGTGATTTAATTTTTATTTATTTATTTTTAATTCCCATTTTCTACATATGGAGTTGGATTGGGGAGTTGTTTACACCATTGGAGTCTTGGAGGGGATATCACGTGTGTGAGCTTTCAATTCATTTGGAAACAAAAGGTCTTGGAAGTTTTCTATGTGAAAGCTACACAAAGGGAGTTAACAAATGCACAACTACTATTGTTAACCAATTTTTTATGGGAATAAACATTACTTACTAAACTCCATAGGTGGTGGAATGTCATGCCATTAGCCAAAAGGGATAGTCATTCCATCAGCTTTTCCTTTTTTGAAATAGTTTGTTGTAGTAAGTCAAACAATTTTGGCCTATGAAGTGGGGGGAAATAATGCATGTCAACTTTCTATTTGTTATATAAACCCCCCCACTAATGTTCTTGGGTTGGCATTGTTGTTGGCATTTTTTGGACTTGATCACCAAGATTGTTCCATTGGTTATTGTATGGCAATGAAACCAAAGTGATGACTAGTAGACTATTTTTTGTTGTGTTCATAGTGAACCACCATGTGTGTTTGGCCCTATGAAGCTTGGTTGGTGGATGTAGATGTTTTTTAGGGTTAGTTTTGGGTTATAGCCATAATAGGTTTAACAAAATTAATTGCCCATATTAGGGACAAGGTTAGGGTTTAGGGGCATATTATATGTGGACCTAAAAACAATATTATATGTCAAGGTGAAAGCACATTACGATGACCCCCTTTGGGACATTTTTGGGTCCAATATTCTAATACATATAATATAATTGTCCCAAAAGTATGGTACATTCAATTTTAGGTATTAATTTTAGTTTTTGGGCCCTATAATTATTATTTTTACAAATTTCGTGTTATATAATATGACTTATAAAATAATAATAAATTTCATTATCTATATTTGACGCACCCCAAAACTTTTCAATAGACTCAACTATGAGACCAAAGGTGAAAACAATGAAAGAAGGAATTGGGGTATGTTCCCTAACTCGTAGCACTTTAGGGGTAGAGGGGCATGTTGGAGCTCCAGGATGGGGACTAAAACAAGTGACAAGAGGGTCAATTATTCACACGAACCTGCATAAACCAAACAACAAATTGGTTAGTGCGTAGTTGGAACACTTATGGTGCACAGATGAACCACGAGCATACATGAACTCACAAGATTCAAGACGACCTGGACTTGAGGGAAATCATCACCTTCCCCCTTATAATATTATTTGTGATTAACCATGTGCGCTACATCCAAATGTCATTTTGTCCTGGGATTCCTAAGTTTCACAAATGTGCCTACAAATTCAAAATTAGATCCTTCTTTAAGATTTTTGTGGAACATGATTTATTGGTTCCACAAATGTCCCCCATGATGTCCACATAATGGAAAAACACCATGTTTCTTTTTTATCCACTTGAAGTGGGTTCATCAGCTATAGTTACACATTCTAATTCACATCCTCAAAAATAACATGGAGTTAATGAAGGATTTGACCCTTAAAGGGGGGGAGGTTAAACACCAAATGTGTCTTCCCCAATCATTTACATTAACAAAATCATGCCAATTGGCATATCCACATTTTGTAGCATGGGGCATGTTCCCATGAGGCCAATAAGAAGAGGATTTTCATCTTTTAAATTGGATGTGAATGGGGTGATGTTGGGGGTGGTTACATCCATTTGTTAGGGCCCATTGTTTACTACCTTCACTATGGTAACATTTGAGTGCAGTTAGCTTTTAATTTTCACCTTGTAGCCATTTTATGTTAAAAGGAAAAAATGTTAGGCTTAACTTTGGACATGTGGCCTCAAAGTTATTGCCCACAATTAACTTGGAAAAACAACTTCAAGATATCACACTTGGGTAGAAAGGTATATCCTTCCTCTATGGCAAACTAAAATTACCAAGTTGTCCAACCTTCCAGTTCAACTTACCATTGATTAAACATAAATGACATTAAGAATGGTGTTGGTTTGCAACAAGGAAATTGTTTTTCTATTACAGAGGAATGGACATGGGCAATCATCTTGCCTTTAAAAAGATTTATTAGATTTTATGCCCAATCAATGATGTTGGGCCAATCAATATTTGTGGGCCTTAACATGACGAATGAAGACCTTGAACCATGCCCATATCAAATTCAACATCCATAGGTGCATCAAAGATGGCTCATGGGCTTGCTAAGATTGAAATTTTGGTGTAGTTGAACCCCAACCACCCAATAAACCAATCATCCATTCGGGTCCAAACCATGGTGACAAATGTTACATCTTATGATGTATAAATTAGGGACATTATATCGTATCCCATGGAATTTGTTGTGAGCCATACTGACATAACCATGGCCGATACTCTCAATTTTTAATAGTTGCATTAGGGATATTTGAGTGTGGTGAGGTTATTAGGGGCTTTTAACAACTTTGTGTAGAATAAAGGTTGATGAGTGTGCACGGTTGAGTGGGGGGGTTGTTTTTTTTTCTGAAATACAATATAGGTTGGGTTAGTTCTTTTCTTCAACAAAAAGTTAGTAAATCGTAGTTTTAAAACCTTAGTGGCATAATTAGAGGTGAGAAATTTCTATAAGGTTGGGGGTAAAAACAGATACCAAAATTCATGGTGTGTAACAAAACATTGGTCTTGTCTTAGCATTTAGTGAGTAACAAGGATGTTGCGGATTTATGAAGTAGGTGAGAAGGGGTCAATGAAAGGTCTAATAGAGATAGAATAATCTTCAAACCTTATAAGCATACGGTTAATTCAAAACAACTTAACGATTAAATAAACAAGGGGGATAGGGTGGTAATGACAACTTGAGTTTCATGATGAATGGAACATTTATTTATATTATGGTTAAGCTCAACAAGGAGCTGTAATTACATGCGAAATCATAGTTTATGTTGCGATAATAATTCATAATTGCAGGAAATCTAGGATGTGTCAAATGGTGCGAACTAAGTAGTATGCTTTGCTATTAGAAAGTAGTTGGCGAATTGGACTACGTAACCAACGATAATGTCCAACACCAAAAATTGAAGACCATGCGAAGATGGAGGTGTCTTCAATCTCGTAATAACCTTCACAGACAATTTTAGGTTCATCACCAGAAGCGAGGTTGACTTGCAACAAAATCACTAAGGTGCGAAAATTTGAGAAAATGCGGTAGTACCAAGCTCGAAGGGGATCAACTTCAAAGATAAGCATGCACCTCTCGTGGTTCGGGGTCTTCATCACGAGGATGTTGCATCAACGTCAAATCTAAAGATGACTTTGGGGCTGACTCTTCATTCACTTGCATAACTTGAGGCTTGTAAGACGTGGCCATACGTGACACCATAATTTCAAGGAAAAGAGAAGAAATCTTCAACCAAATTGAATCGACGATGAATGTGTGGGGGACTTGTGACATAAAAATGCATGATTGTAATTTATAGGCCAAGGAAAAGGGAAGAAATGTGTAAATAATGGCCTAGAACCATGGTAAAGTAAAACTTTAATATCAAAGGAAAAATACGAAGGTTTAAATAAAGTTACTTGGGGGGAAGTGGAAAGAGGTGAAAAATAACCTTCTTCTTCTCCTTCTCCTTCGATTGGCCACCAAGTGGGGATCTTCCTTCATCTCCTTCCTTTTCTTTAAAAGGGTGAAGTTGGATGATTTGGGGCTCTCTTTTCCGGGCATTATTTTCAACTCAAATCTTGAGAAGACTTGTTCTCACAACTTTATTGGGGAGGAGAAAAATGAATAGTCCTTGGTAAATGGTAGAAAAGGGGAAAATAGATTGGAGGGTTATAGTAGTTTAGAAAAAATGAAAGTAGGTAGGGATAATGTTGGAAGCTTGAAATCCTAGAAAAACTTTACAAAAAATTTCGGGTTTGGTAGCATAATTTATTACTAGTTTAGCTACAGAGCTTAAGATTTGGTGCAAAGGTGTGCCTAGTAGTTAACTTTCTAAAAAACTAAGGCAAACCTGATTTGGATAACATAGGTGTTATAAATAATGTTTTAAGTGACTAATGGTCTGCAACCAAATTAAACTTCCTACCTTTGCAAAACCCTTTCGGGTTTGGTAGCATAATTTATTACTAGCTTAACTGCAAAACTTAAGATCCAGTAGAAAGGTGTGCCTCATAGTTAGCTTTCTAAGGAGCTAAAACAAGCCAAATTTGGGCAACATATGTGTTAGAAATAATGTTTTAAGTGACTAGTGGTCTATAGTTGAGTTGAAAACGGTGTTAAACTTTTAAGAATTTGGTTTTAAATGAATGACAATTTAACATAAGACTCTAGGATTTGGCATGTTGAGCTTGGAAAATGTATCTATCAATTCTAAATCATGATTGATGCATAGGAGGCAAGCTATTTGGTTTCAATTACAAATGCAATTTAACATTTAAAAATACACTTGCATTTTTCTTTCACCAATAGCATATGTACTTTCAAGTATAGTCACCTCATGAAACCGGGAGTAGAAGGATAAAAAGTCGCCTCACATTTGTATTGGACTTTTGGAAGACAATTGCTTCCTATAAACTTGGGTCGTAATCAAGATATGGGTGTTAAACTCAACTCCATGTCCAATATTTTACATGAGGTGTTGGATCAATTGGTGGTGTTACCATGTTGGTTGGATTTGCCAACACATTACCTTGGGGGTTGGGATTATTTGAAGGAAACATGGATGTTTATGATGTCCCACCTCCACTTAAAAACATGACATGGAAACAACCATCTTATATCACCTTGATTACACATGATCCACCATCATTGTGGGGAAATTTGGGATCAATTGGAAAAATAAAAATTGATCAATGTGTCATGCAAACATGATAAAGTTTACCACCAACACCCACAATAGAAATGGTATTGTGGCCATTTGATGGTTAATTGATATACATTCTTATTTGGGCAACATTTCTTTTATGGCAACCTCTTCAAAAGGGTGTATGTTACATTAAAACTATTTGGAAGCATCAACATTGGGTTGGTCGCAGTACTTCAACTAGGTGTACAAATTCACAAATACCTATATGTGGATTTCAACACCTTAGGATCCAAAAGGTGTCCATGCACCAATTGGGATGTTGTTAAACCAATATCAATAACTATTACCAACCACAACTGTGTGTGGATATTTGGGGGCATTACCTCAAGACATTCCATTGGTAGGGGTACAAATTTGAATGATGTTGGCCCAATGGATATGGTGATAACTAGATGGCCATGTCAATGCCACTCCTAAGCAAACACAAGTGGTGGTTTGTTTGACCCAAGATCGGGATTGTTTTGGGATTACAAGTGGTGTTGCATCTACAAACCACTCATGAGTGACCATTCATCTACCTTTTGGAGAATGTCCTTGTTTTAGGGTCAAATTTTTTTAAGGTGTACCAAATTCGTGACACATCACCTTTTTTTATACTTTTTATTTAGTCCTTTTTTACCATGTAAATACACATTAATGATGATTATGATGGAACATAAATTTTTAGTGGTTTAAATTATGGTATTTATGAAAAAAAATTGACATTTTTTAATTCATTAATTTTGATAGGGATTACAATATAGGGGGAAAAGGACTATAGTAAGGACTATGTTGTTTTGTCTTGGGTGGCACACCTTAAAGGATTTTCACCCTTTAAATGAGTCAAGGCCAAGTTCATGGTTGGTTGGGCCAACCGATTTTGGTGGATGTTGCATCAATGGGATCTCATGCACATCAATTACAATGGTTATGGACCAATATACTACCACCAAAGTTGTTGCAACGAACATACCATTTGGTGCCACAACCTAAAGGTTTCATAATGGATACCATTTTGGATCTAGGATGTGTGTCACAAGTGGTATGCCATGATGATTGGCCACCCCTTGCTATTGTCAACAAGGTGGGCCAACCATGAACATCATTGCCCACAATCCTGAACTTTCTAGGTTCACATGTTTTCTATGATGATGGTCTTGGCATGATTTGGGATTCAAAACATTCTTGTTGGTGGAACTTGATGTTGATGAACAGGAACATGTTATGGGGCTTCATGCCCACACCACTTATTTCCTTGTTTTATTTGAAACCATTAGAAGACATTTTTTTGGTCAAGTCATGGACTTTAATTGTATGACCTAGGTAATTAGCCTAGGTTTGGCTAAACGACAACAATTATCCATTGCCCACCCAAGTACCCATATTTCTCCTTTTTCATCACCTCTTGCATTTCATCCTAGGATAGGTACATTCGTGTGAGGGGGCAACATGAACATGAGGTCACATCTAATGATCCCAAACAAGTTAAACATCATTGGCAACTGTGGATTTTTTCATGGAGGGAAATGGTGATAGATGCCTTGAAAGCAATTCATGTTTAAAGTGGGAAAACAAATGTCAAATAATTTGTTGGCATCCAAGATTTTGGATTTGTTTGAAGAAGTTGAGGGGACTTTAAATGCTCATGGAACGGGGGCTTCAAGGGTGGATGTTACCATATCAACCTTGTATCAATTATAAGGTGTGTCTTCAACATCAAGCATTAGGGATGAATTACCATCCAATCTTTAAACACCTATAATTATGGACACATGGAAACTAGAAATTGGTCCCATAGTAATAAGAGGCGAGGCACATAAGGTGCAACAATTTTTGCAAAAAATTTTACAATGTTTTTCTTTCGGCCTCAAGTTGGGAAAACTCAATGGGTAAGAAATATGCATCATCTTGGATGATGATACCTTTATTTTTTGATGACCTTATAGGTTGATTGATATGGAATGGGCGTTGGTTAAAGCTCAAATGGAAAAGCTTTTGGAAGTAAGGTTGGTGGAACTTCTAAAGGGGAATATGCATTGCCATAAAAATGTTTACCAAGAAAAACATTTTTGGCAATTGGATTGTACATCGAATGTGTGAAGATTATAGACCTATCAACAAATGGAAAAAAATCAAGAAGTACACCATGCCATTACTAGAAAAGGTTTTTGACTATATTGGTCAAGCCAAAGTATTTAACATTTTGGATTTATGATTTATATATCACTAGTTGTTGTTGAGTGAAGGTGTGACAAGGTAAAGATTGCATTTTGGGGCATTGAAAAAAATGAGAATGATTGTTTGTATTAATGGAAGTTCATACCATTTAGGTTGAAAAATGCACTTGTAGAATTTCAAAGAGTGATGGATCAAGTGCTTATGGGTTTAGATTTTGCCAAGTGTTACATTGATGACATCATCGTGTTTAATGCCACCATGGAGGAACATATATAGTCATCATTTGCAAGATGTGTTTGATCATTTGGGGGTGCATGGTTTGAAATTACACCCAAGAAAGTATAGGTTCTTCCAATCTCAAGTTGGGAATTTGGGCTACATGATTTACGCAAGAGGTTTAGGAATCCAAAAGGCCAAGGTGGAAGCAATTTCCAAGGTTCCAAGACCAATTGATCATGTTAGTTGGTTGAGGGCATTTTTGGGGTTGGCAAACTATTACTGGAAGTTTGTCAAAGGGTTTAGTTGGATTACAACCCCCTCAATAGTAGAATCTTGGCTTTTTATATTAGTAAAACTAGTAAAAAATAGCCCAATTTGGACGTGTCAAAAAGACCATTCCATCATTTTGGACAACTCAATTTTGATATGTCCATTTGTGATTTGGATGGTTTTTTTTTATTGGCAAAGTATGGACCATTGGATTAATCATTTTGATTAGTAACTAGTGGACCATTTGATTGTTCAAATTTTTGCCCTATTTAAATAATATATATTTAAAATTATTATCAAAAATATATTTTGTGGTAAGTAGGTAGATATGTTGTGAAAAGGTAAGTAGGTATGTGGTAGCCTACCTTATTTAGATTATCCCCTTAACCATGTACACATGTTATTAATGTTAGGAATTGAACCTTTGACCTCCCCAATGATAAACCAAGTCCTTAACTAATGGACCACACCATCAAAAGGTGTTCAACTTCTATCAAGTTTTTTTATTTCAAATATTTATTTTGACACATCATTACAAGATTATGAAGTACATAAATAGGTAGGCTGTAGGAGGTAGGTGGGTGGGTGGGTAAGTAAATAGGTAGGTGGATAGGTAGGTAGGTGGGTAGTTAATATCTAAATAGGTTATAAGTGGGTGGATAGGTAGGTAAGTAAGTAGGTAGGTAGTTGGGCAGGTGGGTAGTAAATATTATATTTTGGTAAGTGGGTGGGTTGGTAGGTAGGTAGGTAGGTAGGTAAATAGGTTGTAAGATTATAGGTGGGATGTAAAAGGTAGATGTCCCATTTGACTAAAACCCATTGGCCATTTTGATTAAGGTTGTTCAACTTAATTAAAATATGTATTGGTCAAAGAAATCATTTTATTCAAGTTGATTGGTAAAAAAAAACATGTTTCAAGCCTCTTATCAAAATAGACATGTCCATTAGTAATAAAAGACCAATTAGTCAACTTGAAATGTTTGAAAAACCAAGAATTTTAATAGTGTTTTGACTCAATTGACTAATATTAATGAGGAGTTCATTTGGGGGAATGCATAAGAACAAGTTTTTCAAGAGTTGAAAACTAGGTTTAGTTTTACACCCATTAAAAACCATCCATGTAATTGCATATAAATTATAGTGTTTTGGGACTTGGTGTAGTTCTCACACAACTTGATGAGGAAAATCGAGAGTTTGTGGTGGCTTATGCTAGTTAGTCCAACAACCAAATAGTGGCCAAATATCACTCATATGAAAGGGAATGTTTGGTAGTTGTGTGGGTGTGGCCACATTCCAATGTTATTTGTTTGGTAACCCATTCACTTTGGTGATTGATCACAAGCCATTGAAATGGCTCATGGAATTTAACTTATTCATAGGGAAATTGGCAAGATGGGCTTTCCTTTTTTTAAGAATTTGATTTTGATGTTAAACGCCTAGCTAAGATAGTCAACAAGGTTGTAGATGGGTTGAATTGGATACCACTATAACACGTTGGCATGAGGAAGTAGATTTGGAAACAATGCACAATTCGCATGTTGTTTCATTTTTTTGTATTTTGGTAAATGGTTGCCATGAGGTATCATGTCAATCTCAGGTGATCCTTGAGCAATTTTGGAATTCAAACATGGAACTTGATGACATTGGATCTATGAACATCTTTGGGGATGCCCAAATGTTGACCTACCTATAGACATGGGAATTGGATGTAGGATTAACATTCAAGGAAAAGGATTGAATTTTCCAAATTGCTAAAAGAGATTGTTGGGAAGGCCAACACCTTTTTAAGATATGGCCAAATGGGCATGTGTAAAAGTGGTATTACAACTAGAAATGTGGAACAACATCATGAAACTTGCCCATGAAAAGTTGGGACATTTTGGGGCATGTTAGACCTACAATTTGCTTCATGGCCAATATTGGTGGACAGACATGTAGTTGTAGGTTGAATAATTTGTTTCGTGATGCATGGTGCATGATTGGGTTTATGCATCATTCAATGCACTACCTTTCATTTGTAATTTCTACCAATCATGGGGCTTGGATACTAAGGAAGCTTGAATTTTGTTTAACCATTGAGCCTAATCTTCATTATAATTAGTATGCATTGGTCATGATTGAACATTTTTCCAAATGGATTGAATTAGCACCACTGTGAGACAAAAGTAGTACGGGGGTTCATTATGCATTTTTGGATTGATTTTTTAGTAGAATTGGTGTTCCAACAAAAATATTTTTGGATCAAGGCATGGAATTTCAAGAAAAATTTCAAGAGTTGTGTGAACAAGCTTTGATTAACCATAGGATTACTTCTCACAATCATCATGAAGTTGATGACTTGATTGAAAGGATGGTGCATATATCAAATAAAGGTTTATGAAAATATGGATTACAAAAGGAACGTACAAATGATTTAGACATATAACTACCACAGTTGTCCATGTGATACCAATTTAACAAACAAACATCCCTTGCATCATTTCCCCCTTACTTTTTTTTTTGGGACATGAACCCTAATTACTAGCATCTAGTCATAGGGGTGTGGTCCATTTGGTTAATTTGGATGATCTTAATGTGTGGGTTCAAGCTTATGATCAACATGCAACCTTGTTCTAAAGAGTCATCCTTATAGTAATGGAAAAATTGGTCATCACACAACATAAAGATACATTATGGTATCATTAGTAGAAAAAACATCATTTGCAACTAAATTTTAGTCGCAAGTGACATTTGCAATTAAAAATCAGCATAATAATAAATGACAAGTTGCACATGACCACTAATTGTAGATGGCGGATGAAATATTTTTGCGTATAATATAAGTATAAAGATTATATATGTATCCAAAGATGAGTTCCTATGATTGCACTTGTGACTATAATGCACAGTAATATGTTCACACATGGTAGCCTAAGAATGTGACACATGGCATCATTTGGATTCTTAGAAATATTTTTCCAAACAAATATATATATATTTTCAACCATCTGATTAAAAGAATTGGATTGTGCCATGTGGTAACTTATGATTGCCCTATAATCATTTAGGGTTAGTTTAGGGTTAGACCACTTATGATAGGCCACATGACATCTAGGTTAGGCCACCTAATCTAGCTAGGTGCCTAAAGTACCTAGCCTAGTTTTGGGCTAGGCCATGTGGCACTTGGGTTAAGTTTAAGCCACCTAGCCATAGGTTTAGCCTAAGTAGATCCAAGTTTAAAATTTTTACAACAAAATACCATTTTATTTTAAGTTTAGACTTTTGACTGAAGCCTATGTGATTAGCTCCTCCCATATGGCAATTGAAAATATTGAATGTGTTTATTACACCAAACCAACCTACTTATATAGTTTGTAAACTTGAAAGGGAAAACAAACAATATGAGATAAAATTTTAGTTGTAGCCTAGTTGCATAGTTATAGTCTAATTACAACTATTCCTTAGCACATATTATTGCATAGCCTACCTATTAAGTAACATAAGTTGTTACTAGCTACCTATTTAGATAATATTTATTTAAGTACATATTTAAATAACATTTAAATAATTATTTATTTTAAATACCTATTTAAATAACCTTTAAATAATTATTTATAATAAAATAACCTATTAGGTAGCTACTGGGTATATAGGTATATTTGTATGTAATTACCTAGTAAATAGGTAGGTAGGTAGGTAAGATGTATGTGCCTAGTAGATAAATAGGTAGGTAGGTATGTACGTAGAACATAGGTAGGTAGGTAAATACCTAATAATTAAATAGGTAGGTATGTAGGGTGTAGTACATAGTTAATAAATAAGTAGGTAGGTACATACATACTTGGTAATTAAATATATATGATGTTGTAAAAAATACAAATACATCATGAAAAATCAACCTATTAGAAAGATGAAATAGGTCATAGTTGCAATTAGTTGAAAACAAGACCAAAATCCATGCAAATTTGAAAAATAGTTACAAAGGCAACCATTTGTAATTGTAGGCAACATTTAGTTGCATGTAATCGCACAAGGAATGGTTGCAAATGACAAGATTTCTACTAGTGTGTGCCACCATTCATGGAGGTGGATATCAACCCAAGGTTCAAAGATTTGAACCTAGGCATTATGTTTGTAGTAGACAACATCTATCAAATTGGATGGATAGTTGGGTGTATCATTCTTCATATGAAGAAGGTTTTACCTTTTAGGGTTTTGCTATTGGAAGGTTGAGATGGTCAATAGGAAAAACCATGTGCATAATGGTGCACCATGTCACCTTCCACATGTGGATGGCTAGGTGGATCCATCATTGGCTATACTTCCAATAGGTTTGCATTGTATGTCATGTGAAAAATCATGAGGTGCAACAACCATGTTGGTTTGTGATCATCATTTAAAGGATGATATATGGGTTGTTTGACACTGCCACTTATAAAAGTTCCAATGGGAGATTGGGTGTGTCCATGATCCACCAAATAGACATGTGTGTTCATTGATTTGTGTTAGGTTTTAATAATAGGACATAGGCATGTTCTTAAATTGGGATAATGGGTGACATTTCAAGGAAAATGTGTAGTGTGGCCTAAAACATAAAGGACTACACCTTTATGTAGGATTGTACTTGGACCTAAGTGATTAATGATGGGATTCACATTGCACTCGACCTAGTAATCTCATGATGTTTGGAACCAAACTCCTTTCATGGATTACCTTATCACATTATGTCCTATTTGATCATAGATTTATTTATCTTTTGTAGAAGCACCTTTGCACCACTAGGGGGCGATTTATGTGCATGTTTTCATGTATGTGGCTTTATTAATGCGATAGTGTTGGGCATTGATCTAGTAGCACATGATAGTAGTTAGGTATTTTTTGCAAGATTATTAGTTTTTGTAGTTTACTATGAGCATGTGGAACCGTATGTGGTGTGATGATGTTCCAACTTTTTTGTGTTTGGGTGCTTTATCCCCATAGTGTGGCTTTGGAGTTTCATCTTTCATGTTTTGAGATTTTAGAACACATATGCAAAACATGACGTGTTTGTGTTGCTTTGAACTTGGATTCTTGTAATCTATAAGTGAATATTTTTGTATTTGTGTGCATGTTTTCATGTGTCGCTTTGTTAGTTTTGATAATGTTAGGTGCAAATCTAGCAATGTATGATAGAACCTAAAAAAATATTTTTGGAATATACATTGCCATGTATATAAAATATTTTGAAATATATTATTTCATGTTAGAAGAATATAAGATGATGTGGACAAATATTTTGCCATGTGGCAATCTTCTAAACATGGATGAAATATGGGATGATTTGAAAGTTAATAATGGATGAAAAAGGATGAAAGGTGATTTCTAATCATTAATTACATAATACAAACCATCTTAGTTTCAAGATTTATTTAGGGTTGAATGTAATATATTTAAAAACTAAATAATATAAATCAAATGGATTTTCTTGCATTTCATAATCATGAGCAAAGCCAAACAATAGAATAGAAGACAAATATAAATAGATATGTTGTAATGTCCATTTGTTCAAAGTAAAACAAGTTTACCATTTAAGGATCTATTTCATTCTTTAGAAAAGACAAGAGTTGGTTTGATTTGGGCAACTTGATAAGTGTTTTCACTTCATTCCAACTTTGAGTTAGACGATGAATGGTTTTTTAGATTTGCTCACTTGCTCACAAAATATAACACATTGCAAAATGTAATATATGTGTTTGAAGTGCATCCACTTCTTTCACTCGGCCAATGAACTTGTAATCATTATGGTGAAAGACTATGCAAACATAGGTTAGAAAAATTTCAATTCTCACCACATGTTGTTGAATGATATTGGGCCTGCTGGAAGTGATGTCATGTACGAGTCTATACCTTGGAGAAGACACTTGTTTTGATGACATCTTGCACCTATTTCAGAAAATGAAACACCCATAAATGCACAAAAATGAAATGCCCATACATGTATGTATTGGGTGTTTCATTTATTTGGACCTATGGCCACTTCGTTTTCTGAAATACCTTGCATTGTATTTAGATTCATTATAGGGTATAGTAGCTTATTGGATTTTGGCCCCTAGGTAATAATAGGTCTATTTTCATATGAGGGTTTTTGAAAGATGATGTTTTGGCTGGCGTTGAAACTTGAGATTAGTTATAATAGAGTTATTATAATATATCTTGAAGGATTTTGGTGCTTTTTAGAGGATTTATTTGAAGATTAGGTCTATTTTTGCATGGTGAAATAAATATTTGAGTTTCCATAATTCTTCTTCTTTTTTGCCTTAACATACTTTGTAATGTAAATGGCAAGGCCACAGTGTGACACAGCCCTCGTTAGGTAAGTAGTTAGGTGTGTGAAAAGGAAATTGGGGGGGTGGGCAAAAACTGGGGGTGAAAAATAAAATAAAAAACAAACGTTTGACAAAACTTTTGGGAGTGCTCCCCACCCAAAGTCCCGGTAATAAAATTGGAGTGACAGCGTGAATTTTCCGCTGCGAGCGAGAGCTTCCTGCTCGCGACGGGACTTGTGCATTGTTAGGGTTTGGAGCTCTCGCTGCATTTTTCAATGTGTTGATGGAGGTCTGGTCGCTGCGATCTGGAAGCTGCTTGGTTTGAGCGTCTGTGAGGACGGCCTGAGGTGCAATGGGCCGATCCAGTGTCGTGAGCCCCATCGGTAGTAGCGGCGGCGGTGGGGACGGTAGTAGTATGGAGTACGGGCTGGTGACGAGAGGAGCAGTGGGAGCTTATAAGATGCGATGGAGTGGGGGAGCTTTGGCATGTATGGTGAATGCAGAGGTGAGCTCGGTCTTGGCCGTGATGCGACGGAATGCGCGTTGGGCGGGGCGTTATATGGCTGGAGATGATCAACTGGAGCATCCGCTCATCCGTTCGCTGAAGGGCTTGCGTCGACGCGTGTTCGGCTGGCAGCGCGAGGCGCAGTGGCAGAGTATCAACCCCGCCTTGTATCTGGTGCCGTTTCTGGATGTAATTCGATCGGACGAGACGGGGGCTCAGATCACGGGAGTGGCACTGGCTGCGGTCTACAAGATTTTGACCCTAGAGGTTTTCGATATCAACACGGCGCACGTGGATGTGGCTATGCATTCAATCGTCGACGCAGTTACCAGTTGCCGCTTCGAGGTCACGGATCCGGCGTCGGAAGAGTTTGTGCTGATGAAGATTTTACAGGTACGTTTCGGCCTTCTTTTACCATAACCACACCACCGGTTGCGATACTTTCATAATCTAGAAATCCAATCAACTCCAGCAGCCAGCTCCCTGGGATTCGTCCATCTGCTTGCCGAAGCAGTTTGTGCTGCCGCTTTTGGAAACGCCTTTGTCGCATTGTCCGCAGAGCATTGGTCATTTCATGTCTGGACTTGGAAGCAATCGATCTTAGCAAACAGCTCACCAGGGACCCCATCTGCTTTCATGAGCAGGTCCCCTGTTAGTAGGATGTGACCATGACCTTCCATATCTTGGTCACATTGCCAACTTTTGCAATAGCGTCAGAAGCTGGAAAAGCAGCAGCTGTTAGGGATTCATGAAGAAGAGGTTAACAGTTTGCACAGTAGTTAAACGACTGGGCAAGGACAGTATCAAAGACAATAGCCTCATAGTTAGGGCTCTCATGATTTCATATTGACCTTTCACCAATAGCATTACGGATATACTGTCAGGTACAATCACT
>Ga0116230_10001138_pt1 | contig 24761 bp, 17 predicted proteins | sample S1TSphfallax_3_FD_88678 | JGI IMG/M metagenome (GOLD analysis project Ga0116230, IMG submission 88678) | Host-associated microbial communities from peat moss isolated from Minnesota, USA - S1T2_Fd - Sphagnum fallax MG | ecosystem: Host-associated > Plants > Peat moss > Unclassified | place... | reverse complement strand
TAACGATCAGAGCTAAGGATAAGGACTTACTGGAATCTATTTGCTAGGTCAGCGTGAGAGAAAAACGCTGGTTTCGTTTATATGGGTGTGGAGATTGTGAGGGAACGGATCTGTGAACGTATCCTCCTTCCAGAAAAGAAATCTCTCTTTCCGCGCCTCGATTGTGAAGGGATAGAAGATCTTCAAGTTATCGAACACCATGCCGGAAAACTACCTCCAGCTGGCGGGAGACGTGGTGGCCGCACTCGGTCGAGCTGAGAACAACCAGCCGCTGCAATTCAATGAAATACAGTGCCGGTTATTGAAGCAGTAAGCTTCAAGACACGGTGAGGCCTCTTCTATCACGAGTGGACAAGGATTCCCTACCTCCTGAGAAGCAAGCGCTCTTCCAACAGTGTTGTCAAGGAAAAGCTCTACTGGAACTTTACCGGATAGTCAAGCACGCAGAGGCAATCATACACGGCTGCAGCACCCAAGACTGGCTTACGGCAGCAATGAAGTTGGCAAATAGCTTTGAAGCTTTCGTTGATATCTTCTTTAAGCTCGACTGGTGTACAGCTGTGGTCGACATCGTGTTCTCCAATGCCCTAACAAGTGAACTTCACCATGTTCGGGACAATATTGAAGGGTTTGGAGAGGCCGAGTGCACACTCAGGACAGAGGAGATCCGTAGTATGTTGAAGCAGCCGGCTTTGCAAGATCGTGAAAGTTTAAGAAAAAGGTTAACAAAGATGCAGGAAGACACAGGAGCTGAGAATAATCAAGAGATAGTAGCGTACCTGTTGACGTTGGTAACTACCGATCCTGCGAACATGGAGCGAACGACGATCGACCTGCTGCCCCCTATAGAACGGAGAAATCTCCGGCGCCTCAGGATTATTGGAAAAGGGAGTTATGGAGAAGTTGCTGACGTGGAGTGGCTCGGCCAAAAAGTTGCGTAAAAGATATTCGAGGGCCTTGACCCCAGAAGCTTCTTGGTAGCAGCGAAGATCTTGGCGGGCCTCTGTCATCCCAATATCGTCCAAATATTTGGTGTTTGTTCAGGTGGCCGTCAGTGTTCGTTTCTGATGGAAAGGATGCAGGGAGACCTTTTCGCGGCCATTGCTGCTCTCCACCGAGGGACGTCTACATCATACCATAGGGAACACAGTTTCGAGCTTCCTGTTGCACTGGACATGATGCTACAAATGGCTGAGGCGATGCAATATTTGCACAGAAAAAAGATAACACACAGGGACCTCAAGTCCTTAAACATGCTGATCAACTCTGCACAAATTCCAGAGATAGCACAAGCAGGGTACATGGATCTCAAAGTGGCAGATTTTGGTACATCAAAGATTATAAATGCTACCACGACCTTTTCTCCGCAGACTGTGACAGGGACACGTGAATGGATGGTACCAGAGGTCATGTTTGAACCCGAGGAGGATTCCAGCAAAATGAAATATTACGCTTTGAAATCAGATGTATATAGCTATGCTATCACATGCTATGAAATCCTATCCGGGCTCACACCCTTTCCAGGAATTCAAAGGGTAAAATTAGCAGAGAAGGTCATGGCTGGATTGAGACCGTCCTTACCTAATTCACTTCCCACCTCTTTGTCATCCCTGATTGAGTGCTGTTGGGATGGTGATGCCCGAAGGAGGCCATCTTTCTCAAGGATCTCCACTGAGCTCAGGCCTGAAAGGCATTTACTTGATAACTGGTAAGTACACTTGCAACTAAATTGACAGGTAGTAGGTTGGTGGGGAAGAAGCTGGGGAGCGGGTGGAATCTCGGGACTAGTGCTGAAGGGCATTGGTTTTTAGCCACTCAAGGCAAATGTTTGCTTCATTCTTTTCAAGAGTGCCAGGAATGAGACCTACATTCCATAGTTGGTATTTGGGAGTGACCCATGCATTAAGATACACAGGTTCTCCAACTTTGAAGTTTGTGCATCATTCCATTGGTGGCCTGGGAGTGGCCACATTTTGTTCAATGCATGTATGCCACAAGCAGCCGGTACCATCTATGTTCCAGAAACTTAACATTTTTTTCTTGTGCGGTGATGCAATTGTCAGATTGTGCGGGATCCAGTCAAAACTTTTTCCATGCCTCCATTTAGCATTGCTCCAGAAGATGTGGATACAGAAATTGAAACTGATGATAGAGTGCACGACATCAATACACTTTTCAACATGCTGCATGACCTTCGGCGAGAGGTACAGGAGAAAGATCAAACACTGCGTGAGCAAACTGAGATGCGGAGGGAGAAAGATCAAACCCTGCGAGAGCAGGAGCAGACAATTCAAATGCTTCTTGCAAGAGAAGGAAGATTTAAGGGGTGAAGATGTGTTGCCCAATAAACCTGCATTGTCCATACCTGTTGTGGATATGTATATTACTGGGTATTGGACTGTTGCTGTCAGAGGCTCATGCAGGAATTGGATTAAGACCCAACTGATCAGGTGGTGGTGCAAGATTAGTACTTTGTATTGTGGCCCTTTTTGGATGCAAAGAAATGACTCGAGAGAAGGCTACACATGTGAGAAGATGTTTGTCAACTTCTGGCATGAGGTAGTGGGACTGGTACCAGCTGTGGTGGAGTGTGCTTCTTTGCTCTTGTAAACTGAAATATAACCACGGATTTTACAGTTGTGTCATTCCACATATATTAGTATCATCACTGTGCTCTTAAGCGTCATAAAGAAGTGCAGATCAGGAAAAGTTGTCAATCTTGATCTCCTACTGATGTTCAGAAATGAGATAACCCCTGGAGGCCATCCTCTCTTCATGACAAAGTGTGTTCAGTTGACCGCATTCATTCCTGTATTCGTTGACTGTGGTTGACAGTATAGTAAACCCCGTTTACAATCATGCCCATTTTAGTCACATTCTTGGTGTGGCACACATTTCTTTGGTAACCATCAACTTTAGAAAGAAATGCCATTTTTTAGAGTCAGGATCACACTCATTATTAGGACAAGTTATTTGCAAAGCTTTCTTAGTAAATGTGACTGTAATGGGAAAATCTAAGGCAAATTTTTAAGGGTTTATAAAGTGTAATTTCTTTAAGGCAACGTTAGTGTTGATTTGTGTTCAAGTTGTGCAAACTAACAACAATGGATCTTAGTTGAAGAGAAAAGAAAAGACAACAACTTTCTAGTGCAAACAAACAAAAGATACACAAGATTGCCATGAAAGTAGAAAATCTATCTTTAAAAAAATCTAGTTGACAAGATACACAAATTAAAAGTTAAGAAGCTAAAACTCAATGTAGATTGTCACATAAAACAGGCAAAAATCAGAATCTCCTTCAAGTCTAATAATGCATAATAGAGCTTAGAATAATCAATGTAAAAAATCTAAACAATTGGAACCTTTATTCTAGCATAAAAGGGTTCCTTTGTAAATTTCTTTTGCATATAATCACAATCTTTTAAGAGCTTATATGGAATCTGACTATCCACGTTTAACTCATAATTCGTTAGTGTCACCAAAAAAGTGGTCACCAAAAATATGATTTTAAAGGGGGTTTAGTATATCATGATCTAGTGGATCAAATTTTGTGCCTTTGGATAGTTTGCAGCATTTATTTTTAGTAGTTGCTAGGGCATCATCTCATTAAGTTTTTTAACACTTCAACATATAACATGTCCAAATTTGCTAGCATATTCATTTTTTCAATCATGGGAATCCATTTGGTGGAGAATAAATGTCATTTGACTTCAGATGTCAAATGTTTTCTTCAATTTGTTGTCATGGACAACAATAATAGTTGTCACCTGAATCCATTACAATAAACTTTTCTATTTAAAATAGTCCAAAATGGGTGTAATCATATCATCAATATTTTGAAAGGGTTCTCCAATATCCATGAACATCACATTCCTCACTACACCTAACCCTAATTCTTGGTTGCACATTCTTTGTCAGTTGTACTAAGAATTCCTTTCAAACCTATTTTTGTGGTGTAATAAAACTGGCAATTCATAGCACATCCTAACCAGCTCGAAACCCTAACAACAATATGATTTCTAAGTTCTGGATCAAAACAGTCTCCATCTCAGCACCAAATTCCTCAACAAGGATTACAATCTTTTGCATTTAATCTCAGATCTTGCATTATGGATATCTTCCAGCAAAAGAGCATGGAAGTTGGCATTGTTCTCATGTACAACTCATAACTGTCTTTTCAGGTCCTAAATCTCAGAATGTAAAAGCCCTAGAGTCCAAAAGTCATGAAACCAGCACTGGCAATGATCTACACAAAATCTTTGCCAAGAATGATATAAGATTTCAAGGGGGGTTTCCTTAGAGCTTCCTTCACTGCCTCATTTTTCCCACCTTTGACAATCCTATCCTGAATAAGCCTTGCCATTTTCAAGCCCACACCTACCAAGCCAAATCCACACTTATTTAATAGAAAAATAAAACATCCAAATCTCTGTTACAAAGAAGGAAAAGACATGTGGTGATGGACATTCTACTTCACAAGGCTCCATCACACCGCTCTACGCTTCTTGGAATCAAGCATCAAAGTCATTCAATGCCCCTAGCTATGAGAGAGATAGTAGTGATAGAAATGACCTCACCCATATTATTGCTTTCATTCTCAACAACATCAATGATGCGTGAATATACTTGGCCATTCTTTCTCTGGACTTCAACCTGCTGGTCAATGATGCATGTGTGCATGAATGAAAGGTGTTTCTCTTGCACTTTCCTTTCTCCACCTCAGAATCAAAACCACAGTTTGACCAGGTTAGTAATGGCACATGATGACTAAATCCAAGATCACAACCTGAAATTTTTCCTACAAAGGAATTTGACGTAAAATAAGATATGTGATGTTTATTTGGAAAACACTAATGCCCAAGTATCCAGAAAATTTTCACCCAAGATAGTAAAATGCTAATAAGTGAGTACTTTAAAAAATTATAGTGTTGATTCAAGGCCGGATGTGAGCCATTTTGGAAGATGAAGCCAACAACCATGAACCAGAGACCAGATCCTTGAGGTAGTAACTCTTTGCAGACCTGGCAAAACATTATGTAAATTTTGAATGCTGGAGGGTTGAACACATCATGAGATGAAACCAAAAAATCTTCTTGTACTTGAGAGATCCATCTGAGAATTTCAGATGATGACATGCATCAAAATGTCACCTTCATCATTTGTTTGTTAGCATTTACTGTCAAAAACCAATGAAACAAATAAGGGGAGACTTCAAAACAGTTGCAAACATGTTATATCTCTATGAAATTGTAGAGAGAACTCCAGAAAGACATTTTGAAGGTAACCATTATGTCATTGCTCATTAGAGCAAAATGAACGTAACAAAAAATAAGAGTGGTCATAACCTTGTGAGTGTTATTCACAAAACATTTAACCTTGTGAGTGTTATTCACAAAACATTTAAGACCATAACCTTCTTGATGAATGACCATGACGAGTTGCTAATAATCTTTGATTTCTTCATTAGCTCATAATGGTATGTGTATTGGTAGAACTGCCCATCACGAATCACTACCCTATCCCCGATCACTTCTTTAGATCTTTGTCATCTATGTTTTGTTTTGAGTCATTTAAAATGTCATGGGAATGCTACCTTAAGCTTTAGAAATCATCTTGAAAGTGCAAAGGACAAGGAGTAATGAAAAAATAGCAAGAAGAAAAATAAGCTTTTCAACTAGCAAAACGTGCTTTTTTTTTTTTCTTCCCTTTTGAGCCTCTCTACTTTGGGGGGCCATAACCTTCCCAGTTGTAATCCATTTTTGAAGACTTTTACTGCACTAGATGCACCATATGCGCCAATAGGATGGGTTCAAGTTTCGTTTGGACACCAAAAATGGAATCCTACCCTTGGATCCGACCTGCCTTAAACCCTTGAGTGATAGTTCATTGGTTGTTCTACCCTATAAGCAAATAATATATTTGCTCAAAGTTTCAGGCAGGCGCTTATTGAAAAATCTTTGTCCTAAGTTCTTGTTTCAATTCTAAAAGCCATGGGAAGACTCAATCACGATATTGGCTAACACTCACTTGAAACATAGTTAGTCAATATCTTCATAAATGTTGAATTTTTTTCTTAGTTTATACAAAATTGTGACACTATCAAATTGATACAAATTACAAATTATTTAGGGCCACTTTCAACAAGGGTCAATGGACCAAAAGCCCAGGGACCCATTTGGAGCAAATTGAACTTTTAATAGGACCTTTTTCACATTAGAGAAAAAATAAAATTCCTAAGGTACTATGAATGTGTTTAAAAGCTTGGGGTCCGATTGAAGAGTTCATTCTCAAAAATGTGTGATTGACATGTGAAAGAATTAATTTAATTTTTATCTTATTTTTTCTCTCTTGGTCCTTGTTTTATAAATTTTTTGAAGATGCATTCCTTCTAATAATCACCTTGTTAAGATTCACAAAATCAACCATGTCAATTCTAGAATTGGTCAAAGTTGAAAGAGATAGTGTGCTTTCAAAAATGTCCTCCATCTATATAGCATGTCTTCCATTCTAACAGAATTTGAGTAGCAAGGATTAAAAAAAGCAATAAAAAAAAAGCAAAAAACAAAGAAATGAGCAACCTTAGACCCTATCTTTTCAAGACCATGAACTCTCCTTTAAGTTTTTTTTTTTTTTGGGTTTGGACCAATTTGTTTTCCCTCCAAAGTGATTCCATGTAGGCTAAATCACAATTTGATTTATCTTGGTCTTGGACCTTCATCTAAAGGCATTGGGACCAATTTAAAGCTCTTCACCAATAGGAATGCTTGATTTCATTGGACCCTACTCCTTGGATCCTTGTCTAAAGTGACCCTTAGCTTATTTTTAAACTTAATTTTTAACTATAAACTGCACCTCTACTTTCAAATGGATCAGATCTTTTTTTTTCTTATTTGTTTTAAGTGTTCATGTCCTTTGCATATGTCAATCTTGAAATGTGTCTTTTTATAACTTGTCACTCTTCAATTTAGCCCAATTTTTTTTTTTTCTCAAAATCAGTTTCAAACTTGCTTCGAAAACACCCTCAAATGGTACATTTGTCCCGCCCAAAATCAACTGTAAGTCAACCTTCAAAAGACCCTTCCAAATCAGCCTCAAATTTGCCTTAAAAACATCCTCAAAATTTGTCACACCAGAATCAACCCTAAATTTTCCCCCAGTACACACTTCAAATTTGTCACACCCAAAATAGTCCCAAATTTGCCACACGCCCCAAACCCTAAACCAGGGATTAAACCAAAACCAATTTTATTTTTAAAAACTAGCCTCATTCTGATTCTTACACTACTTCAAAATTTGAGTTGGGTTTACTTACATTTTGTTTTAAACCTTGGAACAGGGGTTGGTTCTCAACTTGGGTCTTGGAACCTAACCTCACCCCAATTTTGTAGCTAAGGCTTGATTCTAATTATGTTATGAGTACTTGGAACTATAACTACCCCCAAATAATTGACTAACCCAGGTACCTACAGAACACTAGAAAAAACACACATTTAAATATTTACATTTGAAAACACAAATTTGGAGTTTTGCTCAAAAAAACATTTTGAGAAATATTGAACATTTGTCCCAAAAAAATATTGTATTTGGGGGAATAATTTCCCCTAATTCCAATGATGATGAAAACTAAAACTAATTTAAGTGAAACATTCATGAGATTTATTAGCAATCATAATCATCATAATTATATAGAGTTGTCACTTGGACAATTATGAAAACACTCCATAGCTACCTGACTTTTTGATTGAATTCCCCAACCCACCTACATGGATACAAAAAGACAAATTCACATCTGCCTTTTCATAATTGAATTTTCATAACTTCAATGAATTCAACTGAATTCATTTTAATTCAAACTTCAATGACCGTATTGAATATAAAAAAGAAGAATATTGTGTTTAGTTCAATTTTGTTTAAAATTTTGAATTCCGATTAGTGTATTTGAATTAAATTCAATCAAATTTGTAGTATACAAACTCATTCAATATTTTCATTCAAATGGAACTTAATTTTCACAAAAAAAGATTTTTTTAAAGAAAATCATTTCTTTGTTATTAGTATTGGGGAACAACACCCCAAGTTATTAAAACAACCAAACAATATACATATACCATAGCCTAGGCACAATTCCACATTGACAAGACAAATAATTTTTTTTTTAAATTAATTCATTTTTAAAATTCAGAATCTAACCTATGATAATTATGATGATTTTCAAAGTATCAATTTCATATTTTCACAACAAATCATTTCACTATTTTAAGGATTATTTAATGAAAAAATTGACTTTACTGTAAAGTGCTAAACACAATAGAAAAGTAAATGGAGATGCAAAGATTTACAATAAAAGTGCTCCATTTTTTTCTATTGTGTTTACCACTTTACTGTAAAGTCAGTTTTGTGATTAAAAAATCATCAAAATAGTGAAACAATTTTTATTGTCTACAATCTACCTAATGTCTACCTAGTAGACTATAGGGTATGAATTTAAGCATATCATGATACATATTTTAATAAGGAATCTATCTATAAAGGAAGTTTGTTTCTTTGGTTGTGAACATTGAGATCACCTCAAATTCTTGTGCTTCTTGTCACACTCTTCCTGCACTTTTAATACCATTGGAAAGCCCTTGATGAGAAAAGTGCACCAAGTTGGCTTCATAATATTGGGACTGATGGTGGAGAAGCTGGTGAATATTAAAAAATTCTTTCACTGAAAATTCATTTAAATCCAAACTCAAAATAATAGGGAATTAGGGCACACTTTTGATATTGTTGGAAACCCCTTAATGTGTTGGACTTATAAAGGTGATTTGGAAATCTTCAGACCTCAGGTGCCTGAGATATTGAATTTTGAGTAGTTTTTGTCATTGGAAATTCAATCAAATTATAAAAAAAGGTTTTGAAAGGAAAAGTTACTTGGGTAACATGTTCACACTTGGGTCAATGGCGCATGCTCCACAAATAGAGAGTATTAAGACTGGTATCACCATCTCTGATCATAGTAGGCTGGTCAGTTCTCCAACACCAGTGCATAAACCCGGGTTCAAATACTAGCCCAATCTCTATATACCAGGCCAACAATGACAATAACTGGCATCTTCAAACACATTTAAACTTACCAGAGATATATCTTGGATATAGCAAGATGGAAAGCAAAGAAAGGTTTTTTGTTTAAAAGTCCAAACCATGAGAGTAAAACCTAGAAGGATCCTCATATGTTGGTAAATTGCAGGGCGTATCTATAAAGAGAATAACTACCACTTTACACCAAAGTGAGGTCCCCTGAACATGAAAATCAGAAAAATCAAGTTGCATCTCCACTCCAAAGAGAGTACATATCCCACTTTACACCAAAGTGAGGGCCCCTGAGCATGAAAGTCAGAAAAATCAAGTTGCATCTCCGCTCCAAAGAGAGTACATATCCCACTTTACACCAAAGTGAGGGCCCGGGACCATGGGAATTCTGAAAGCCCTTTGAACTCATTCAAAGGCCATCCCAGCACAATTCAGTAATTTTTGTGTGGGCGTGGGCTGTTAAAGCCAGTGTACAAGTGATAATGGATTTTTTAAATTAAGCCTATAAAACAGAGGCAAAAAAATGGAGGGAAGTAGTCGTTCTTTGTTTCCTCCAACTTTCCTCCTTCAAAAAAAAATGTTAAATATCTTTTGACAACCAATTACAACTTTTTGGGCTCCTGGTCTTCTGGAATTTGCCTCAGGCCTGAAGTAATCTATTTGAGGTGGGCTTGATGCTGATGCGAATTTGGAAACATCATTAAACCATATTCATTTCCTACCATGTAGGAATCCATGTCCACTTTTCATCCATTTATTTTCCTTGGTCTTTTCTGGATGTAACCATTTTTTTCATTTTGGCAAATGCTTGCAACCTGGTGAGAAAACAATGGAAGGAATAAAACGTGAAATGTATAAACCGTTTTTTTTCAAAGAAAATAGCCCCAAGTAGTGGACACCATAACGGGGAAAAAAACAATCTAAAATCACCATATTTAGAGAATAGGTTCCAACAAGTCGCCAAATTATAGGAGAAAGCCTAAAATTTCCTTCTTCCCCCTCTAACCTCTAGCCAGATTTGGTTAAGTCCTTATGTGCATGCTGGCCAACCCACCTACTTCATAAATTTGAAGGGAAAAGAAACACTGCCTGCAATCCGTTGTTAACTGGTACCAGTGAGGCATTTTCCACCAATCAGGAATTTTATACTTCAACGGTTACAAGCTCATTAGCCTCTAGAGTAAAGGGGGCATCAGAAATGAGGTAGAAGAGACCGACTCATAAAATTATGTTGTGCATGGTCCAGATGGAGCTCTATTCAGGGAACATCGTTATCAAATGAGGTAATTACAAAAATCGGATCACCCGCATCGCCAGTAAAATCAACAGGGAGTGATCATCGAAGAAAAGGTTGTGACTCCGTGAACAGCACGGAAAGCAGCCCACGCCAAAGCTGGCATCGCCCAATGCCCTGCACAGGGAGCAAATGCAAACCGATGGAGAAAAGCCCCAACATGGGCGTCCAAAGAACACTACCCTGAGGAGCACAGACACAGAACATTATTGGCAACACCGCGTTACAAGCAGAAAGACGACAACGACGGCCTAACCCTTGTCCAGCTCTCCCCTTACCCCCATCTCCTATGTCCCAGATAGCTAGCTCCGACGCAATTTGTGCATTGGGTTTGGCACACAGACCATCCACCACAGGCCGAATCGACCTTTAGCCTTAATCGTCACGTCAGCCCGCTTCACGCGACGCGAGGTAAGTATCTAGGCAACGGTCTCAAGCCAAAACACTTGCTGAGATGTTGTACCTATTGCAAGTTTCCATGGCCAGTCTTTCATCAGATGTGTGTATCCTTCATAGTCAATCCAGGGATATCTTTTGTGGTTCTTACTGCTACAAGAGTGCGAAAGAGCAAACAAATATAATCAGTATTTTGACAGCAACATGAAGATTGTAGTGGGTTTCTAGTATCTGGGTAGAAGACAATCTAACTTATGGATTGGAGCTAACGATAAGGACTTACTGGAATCTATTTGCTACGTCAGAATTAGAGAAAAGCGCTGATTTGGTTTATATGGGTGTGTGGATTGTAAGGGAAAGGATCTGTGAAAATACTCTCCTTCCAGACAAAAAAATCTCTCGCTTTCAAAGAGTAGATTGTGAAGGGATCGAAGATCTTGAATTTATCGAACACCATGCCGGAAAACTATCTCCAGCTTGCAGGAGATGTGGTGGACGCACTGGGTCGAGCTGAGAACAACCAGCCGCTGCAATTCAATGAAATTCAGTGCCGGTTATTGAAGCAGAAGCTTCAAGAGACGGTGACGTCTCTTCTATCACGAGTGGACAAGGATTGCCTACCTCCTGAGAAGCAAGCGCTCTTTCAACAGTGTTGTCAAGGCGCAGCTATACTGGAACTTTACCGGATAGTCAAGCATGCAGAGGCAATCATACACGGCTGCAGCACCCAAGACTGGCTTACGGCAGCAATCAAGTTGACAAATAGCTTTGAAGCTTTCGTTGATATCTTCTTTAAGCTCGACTGGTGTACAGCTGTGGTCGACATCGTGTTCTCGAATGCCCTAACAAGTGAACTTCAGCATGTTGGGGACATTATCGACGGGTTTGGAGAGACCGAGTGCGCATTCAAGATGGAGGAGATCCGTAGTCTGCTGCAGCAGCCGGCTTCGCAGGATCGTGACAGTTTAAGAAGAAGGTTAACAGAGATGCAGGAAGACACAGGAGCTTGGAATAAACAAGAGATAGTAGCGTACCTGTTGAAGTTGGTAACTACCGATCCTGCGAACATGGAGCAAACAACGGTCGACTTGCTGCCCACAATAGAACGGGAAAATCTCCGGCACCTCAGGCTTCTTGGCGAAGGGTCTTTTGGAGAAGTTGTTGAGGTGGAGTGGCAGGGCCAAAAAGCTGCGCAAAAGCTATTCAAGAGCCTTGACTCCAGAAACTTCTTGGTAGAAGCGAAAATCTTGGCGGGCCTCTCTCATCCCAACATCGTGCAAATATTTGGTGTTTGTATTGGTGGCCGTGATTGTTCGATCGTGATGGAAGTCATGCACGGAGACCTTCGCGGGGCCATAAATGATGCTTTCGACCAAAGGACGTGTACATCATACCATAGGAAACAGAGTTTCGCGCTTCCTGTTGCACTGGACCTCATGCTACAAATGGCTGAGGCCATGCAATATTTGCACCGAAAAAAGATAACACACAGGGACCTCAAGTCCAGAAACATACTGATCAATCCTGCACAAATTCCAGAGATAGCAAAAGCAGGGTACATGGATGTCAAAGTGGCAGATTTTGGTACATCGAAGATTATAAATGCTACCATTACCATTTCTCCACAGACACTGATGATAGGGACAACTCGATGGATGGCACCAGAGGTCATGTTTGAATCTGAAGAGGATTCGATCCAAACGAAATATTACCCTTTGAAATCAGATGTATACAGCTACGCTATGACATGCTATGAAATCCTATCAGGGAGGACACCCTTTGAAGAAATTTCTATGAAAGGCTTACTACAGAAGGTGAAGGCAGGATTGAGACCGACTTTACCTCCTTCGCTGCCCGCCTCTTTGTTGTCCCTGATCGAGTGGTGTTGGGATGGTGATGTCAGAAGGAGGCCAACTTTCTCAAGGATCTCCACTGAACTCAGGCATCTGAAAGGCATTTACTTGATAACTGGTAAGTACTCTTGCAACTAAATTGACAGGTACTGGGTTGGTGGGGAAGAAGCTGGGTAGAGGGCAGAATCTGGGGACTAATGTTGAATGACCTTGGCTTTTAGCTAGTCAATGGAAATGTTTGCTTCATTCTGTTCAAAGAGTGCCAGGAATGAGACCTACATTCCATAGTTGGTATTTGGGAATGACCCATGCCTTAAGATGCACAGTTTCTCGAACTTTTAAGTTTGTGCATCATTCCATTGCTGGCTCAGGTGTGGTCACATTTTGTTCAATGCATGTATGCCATAACCAGCTGATACCATCTATGTTTGAGAAACTTGACATTTTTCTCTTGTGGGGTGATGCAATCATCAGATTGTGCGGGACCCAGTCAAACTTTTGCCATGTCTCGAGTTAGCATGGCTCCAGAAGATGTCGATACAGAAATTGATTGTGATGATAGAGTGCACAACATCAACACACTTTTCAACAGGCTGCATGATCTGGAGCGACAGGTACAGGAGAAAGATCAAACAGTGCGTGAGCAAATTGAGATGCTGAGGGAGAAAGAGCAAACCCTGCAAGAGCAAGATCAAACCCTGCGAGAGCAAGATCAGGCAATTCAAAAGCTTCTTGCAAGACAAGGAAGATTTAAGGGGCGAAAATGTGTTGTCCAATGAACCTGCATTGTCAATAGCTGTTGTGGATATGTATATTACTGAGTACTGGACTTTTTCTGTCAGAGGCTCATGCAGGATTAAGATCCAACTGGTCAGGTGATGGTGCCAGATTAGTACTTTGTAGTGTGGCGCTTTTTTGGATGCAAAGAAATGACTCATGAGAAGGCTAGACTTGTGAAAAGATGTATGTCAGCTTGTGGGCATCAGGTAGTGGGACTGGTACCAGCTGTGATCCTACTCGCTCTTGTCATGGGGTGTGCTTCTTTGCTCTTGTAAATTGAAACATAACCATGGATTTTAATGGTAGTGTCATTCCACATATACTAATCTCATCACTATGCTCTTAAGCATCATCAAGAGCTGCAGATCATGAAAAGTTGTCAATCTTGATCTTCTACTCATGTTCAGAAATGCTATAACCCCTGGAGGTCATCCTCTCTTCATGGCAAAGGGTATTTAGTTGACTGCACTCATTCCTGTATTGGTTGACTTTGATTCACAGTATCATGATCCAGTGGATTTGCACTTCAAACTTGGTGCATTTGGATACTTTGCAGCATTTTTTTTGAGTAGCTGCCAGGACATGATCTCATTAAGTTTCTCAACACTTCAACAAGTAAACATGTCCAGATTTGTCAGCAGTAATCATTTTTCAGTCATGGGAATCCATTTGGTGGAGAATAAGCCTCATTTGACTTCAGCTTTCGAATGGTTTCTTCAATTTGTTGTCATGGACAACAATAATACTTACCATCTGAATCCATTACAATAAACTTTTCTGTGTAAAACAGTCCAGAATGCTGTTGCACTTGTGACTCACAAGGCTCAAACCAAAGATCATCACATTCTGTCTCCATTTTCTAGGATGCGAAACACAAAATTCTAGTACAAATTACTCAGAGGCTGCCATCTCATTCATATTGTAAATTGTGCCTTTTGGTGACCAATTCTTCAATGTCAATGAGCCACTAGAGGCCTAGGGGCTGCCCATTGCTGGGAAGAGGCAGCATATTGGATTGCTGTATAGGGAGGGGTTGCTTAGAAAAGGGGCTATTTGAGTAGGTGAGAACATCTAAATTCAGTAAATTTTAAGTACCCTATCTCCAACACTTCCAAATTATATATACAGTATGATTCCATCAACAAAATCCACCAGTGGCCTTACATCATCTGTTGAATCATTTACATTTTCAAGAGCATATATTCAAAGAATACAAGCTCCTCCTGCACAAAAAAGTTGAATGAATCCATCAAATTGTACTTCATGTTCACACATAATTTGGTCCCTCACCTTAGCTGTTGCTGCATTTAAGCTTACTGCAAGAGCACAATCTGAAGTTTGGCAAAATGTTCTAATCGGGGGCACAACTCCTGAGGTTGAAATGGCTACTTTCCATGGACTGAAATGCAATCCCTGTCCGTTTGTGATAATCTCCACAGATGTAATCATCTTATCAATACTGTGCAAGGGCTCCCTTATCCATGAACATCACATTTGTCACTACACCTCACCCTAATTCTTGGCTGCACATTCTTTCTGCAATCACAAGCTGCTCTACTATGTGAGCCATACAAAGATTTCCTTTCAAACCCATTTTTGTGGTGTAACAAAACTGGCAGTTCATAGCACATCCTGTCCAGCTTGAAACACAAACAATGATTCAATTTCTAGGCTCTGGAATCTAAACAGTCTCATACTGAGCACTGAATTCCTCAACAAAGAGCACAATCTTTTGCATCCCATCTCATGTCTCGAATGATGGATATCTTGCCGCACAAGAGCATGGAAGTTGGCATGCTTTTCCTGCACAACTCAGAATTCTCTGTTCAGCCCCTAAATCTGGGATTGTAAAATGGCCTGGATTCCAGAAGCCATGAAACCAGAGCTCACCTTGGCAATCATCTGCACAAAATCTTTGCCAAGTATTATATAAAATTTCAGGGGGGGGTTGCATTGTTGTCCAGTGCTCAAAACAAAGATCATCACAGATTCTCTGCATTATCTAGGGTGCAAAACACAGAATTCTGGTACAAATTACCCACAGGGTGCCAATCTCGTTCAGATTGTTAAACATCCCTTTTGATCGACCAAATCTTCAGTATCAACAAGCTGTATGCAATGTGCAGATATAGTACTGACCTTATCCTTGTAGCATCATATGGGTTAACTTCAAGACATTCTTCAAGAGAAGCTGTTCCACTAAACTGTTCCCACCATAAGATCCCTCCCAGTCTGAAGGAGTAGACATGACAACACTAAAATCTTCTCTGAAGGATATCCACAAATGTAAGGTCCCCTGTCAATACACTAGGAAATGTCTCCACTTCTGGGAATGTCCCAATTATGGTAATGATTTTGCAAGGCCATTGTTGGCTGAAATGACAAAAACCCCAAAGAATGAAAGAAAGACAGAAAAACTGAAAATGTCCTGGATCACAAAGTTCCAGACATTCAGAAACAAAAGAATAATCAAACTATTCAGCTGAAATGACAAAGACCCCAACGAAAAGAAGGAAATAAAAACTGAAAACTTCGGGCACCACAAAACCAGATTTTAAGAACCAAAAGCATATAAAAACAGTAGTTCATTTCTGACCGAAGAGAGTTTCACTATTCAAAAGTGAGATATCACACAATGTCAACAGTGGGATTCGAACCCACGCCCTTTCGGACCAGTACCTGAAACTGGCGCCTTAGACCAACTCGGCCATATTGACATACGTGATGAAGCCTCTTTACATTTGGTATTTATACCTTCTAACGGGAGGATAACAAATATAGTCACAATGTATCTGTGAGTCATGGCCATGCCAGCCATGCCAGTCTCTCTCTCTTCGCTAAGTAGCATCTCTTCTGAAGCTTGCAGCTTCCTTGTCCATTAGTAAGTCATCCATGTTTTCACCAGGTCTCCTACTGTCTCTAGGCCTTTGAGCTTTCTTTAACCCCAACTTGGAGTCCTTCAAGTCATCCACGTTTTCTTCGTGAATCATATGGTCACAAAATACAAGAAGTTTGATGTTTCTCTACTTTGACTAGTTGTGTCACAGAAAGAAAAGTAATGCAATATAATTGTTTGAGTCCTTCCTAAAAGATGGGCTCTCAAAATTCTTTCTAGTTATTGTGATTTTTGGAGGTTTGAGTATTATACAGATGTATTTTGACTGAATTTGTATGAGTATGAGGTGGGCATGGCTTCTTAGCATGCAATGTGCAAACATAAACACATGAGTAATGTTAGTAAGTAGCTTCAAGTGGAGAATAATTTTCATTTCAAGTGGTGCCACAAGGACATTTTTGATTGGGGTAAAATTGTTGGGATCAACTAACTCATTGCTTCTAATCTAAGAAGTCAATTACAATGTCCATAGTACAATACCACATAATGTAGGGACATTTCATAAAATATTCCTAGCACTCCCACAAGGGTTTTAGTATTCTAAGATTATATTTTATCCTAGTCTCCAAAAAATAATCATTAATAATTCCTTGTTCATTCATTGAAGTTTTACTCTCCTTTTCTTAAAGTTTTTCATGTATTGTCCGCACAATCTGCACTATCATTCAAAATGCAAATCCTTTCTTGGTGTAAAATTTTTTAAAGAGTTTTTCATCTTCTCAAAATATTTTATAGGCATTAAAATTGCAATGAATTTTATTCCATCTCCAAGATTGAAGAGCAAAGTAGATGTTTGACTAGCATTCTGTTATGTTTTGTTACAACTTTATGTTTATGTTATTTTTTTATATAATACATTTTTCTCAAAATGGATGTTCGAGATCTGGAATTTTGACTGCAATATTGGAACTTGTATTTGTTTGACAAATTTCTTGGAAACTTATAATTTTGACATTTACTTGACAATTTGTATTGTGCATTAAGTTGCTTTTGTGGAAAAACTTTGAAAACTTTATGGGAGAATTCCCCTTTATAATGGATCACAAGAGATGTGACAAGAATCTATGTGGATAGTTAAATGTTGTAAATCGAATGTTGTAAATGGAGGTTGAATTACAAAAATTGGCTAAAAATGAAAAAGGTTGCTTGAAATAGCTTGAAGTAAAGCCACTCCTATTGCACCAAAAACTATTGCTTCTCATGCATGGCTAAAGCTTATGAATATTATGGATTGCCTCAGACATCTTGTCATGTCTAAATTAAGATCAAAAAGAGAATAGCTAGTTCCCACTTGAACTATGAATGTAGAAACATTGTTTACTCTACCAAATGTAACTATGGAAAGTACTTGTGCAAAAGGTTGCACAAACATACCTACTTTTGTCAAGTGCATTCTTTTTTTTTAAAAGCCACTTTTTTGGTAAGCACTATTTAGGTTTATAAGTTTTATTGCTTCAAAAGTAATGCATTTATACAATTTTATAAAAAAATGCACATGTCCCTTCATTATGTATTATACATTGTTAAAATCCAAAATAAAAAATGATGACAACAAAAATATGATATACAAATGTCAAAAGCATGTCAATGTGTCTATAATTAATGATTTCGTTGCTTAAAGGACTCCTAAAAACTCTTCACATATATTTATTTATGACATATTTATGGAAACATAAAGTTGCACTTTGTGTACAACAATCTTTATATAGTTGTTATGTGACCATATTTTTGCAATAAAAACATGTGAAGGGTCTTTTTTTTGTTGGCCCATATTTTTAATTTTGGTGTTTGTTTTCCCTTGTAAAAGGGTTTAAACTTTCCCTCTTTACATGATAAAAGCACATTAAGGTCCTCAAAAATTGTAATCACAAACATTGTTTTGCAATATTTGAATTTTTTTTGAAATGTATCTTCACAAAGGAATTTTTTTTCGAATTTTGAGGAGATTTGATTACCTTGGAACTTGGGTTAACCATTGTTGGAAAGAAGTAGTAAATCATGGAGATTTTTAAATCTATGAGTATATTTCACAAATTATATATATCACAGAATATGAAAAATTAGATTTTTACTTCAAAAGTGGGATTGTAGGTGGTATTTTTGCATGAAACTTTGGGTGGTGAATGATATTGATACAAATTATATACCAAATTTTGTTGCGATTGACAAATTCTTCAAATTTATTTAATATATGTCACTCACCAAACATGTTTTTTTTTAAATATGTAAGCCATAAATGCATTATGGTTTATTTTCTTTTTTAAAACCACCTTGAAATGAAAAAATAGCACATACATGAAGGGGGGATTGTGTTTTTTCCCATTTAACATTTTTTATGAATGTTACATGGAGCCAAAAGTATGAGTGTTGTATTATCACAAAATAGCTCCAAATTAAACATGATATACAATGTATATGTTATATACAAATCATTTTAGATTTTGACAGTTGGATCAAAACTAAAATGGTTGCAAATTAAAATGATTGTAAATCATTCTACATAAACCATTTGTTTACATTTTAACATTGGGTTGGGATGGAACAATTTGAAATATTTGCATACAATTGTATCTTGCAAAATATACCTATAGATATGTTAAGGGTAGAAATGTACTTAGACTAACTAATCCTATGGGCTTCCTAATAACTAAATAGTTATTAATGTTAGATATAATTATTGTCTTTTAATTTATTTTAAGGATGAAACCATTAGGTTAGCTAGTCTATGGGAATGAGTGATTGGTAATTGTTCATTAATCAACTAAGAGGGATTTGTGAAAGGATTAGGATAAAGGGTCTACTTTTATGGGTGGAATGTTATATAATTTATGGAAGACTCAAGGATTATGACATGGATTCCCATCATTTTTGTATGATGAACTTATGGAGGAATGGACAAGAAAGAAATTGTATAAGGAAAGAAAGAGGAGTAATGCAAGAAGGTGTGTGAAGGTTGTGGGACTTGATGTGTTCTTGTTTTATTTTTATTTTTTTTCTCTTTTGCCTTATTTTCCTTTTACAATGATAGTAGTTCCTTGCAATTTGATGTGAAATTTATAACTTTCAATTTTGGTTTATTTTATTTCTTGGTTATTTTTAGAACTTGCTATCTAAAATGTGGTAGCTTGTTAGAAGGAAGATACAACAAGATGATAGGAACAATCTATAGGTAGTTTGGTGGAAAAAAACAATTACAATGAAGTGGATGAACAAGTGAAATGGTAGTTATGGTTAGAGGAGGTGCTCTCAAGTGACTAAAAGGTAATTACTTTTTAGCCCCTTTCCTTTTTTTCCTTATTGTAAAGTTTTTCGTTGATTCTAGATTGATAGGAGGACTACCTTCACGAAGGAAGTTCTCTTACTAGCCTATGCTTACCTTGTGAGTAGTTTACTTTTTAACTCAAGAACCTATTATTTTGATAGTAGTAGGATTGCCAAGTGCATGATTATACAAGATATTATGATTACTTTTAACATTTCACAACGTTTGCCCAAAATGGGGTAATCCTAATATAATTTTACCTTACACCTAGTATGTATGTTTTATTACCCACATAAAGAGTTGAAAAATAGTCTAATGTAGAATTTAAACTTCACATCAAAAAAAATTGTAATAGATCTATTTTTAATGTCTGTATGGTCAAATTTAATTACCATCTATAGAATAAAATTAGTTTATAAGTTAAAGATTAAAAACTAATTGAATCAAAAGTTTGTTTTCTGGGAAAACATTCAATGATTTAATGGTATATAACATTCAATTACACAACCAAATGATCACAATGATATAAAGAGATTGATTTTATAAACAACACAAGCAAAAAAAATGATTTAATTATAATAATGGTTTGCACAATTTCCACATAATTGTCTTTACAATTATGCCTTCAACAATAACACATGTCCATGAATCCCATGAATTTCATCAACAAAAGATCAATTTTGAACCTAATGATCAAAATATGTCAAATGAAAATATCATAATTAAATGGAAAATCTATGAAAAACTCCACATAATCCTATTCTTCTACTCTCCCACAACAATCAAGCCTTTGTGTTCAATGACAAAGAAAATGATCATACAATTATATATTTATACTACTTTTGAAAAAATAGCCTTCACAAGCACGAACCTTCACTAGATGAAAGTCATACAAAAGAAATGTAGTTTGTTCATCTATCTCTTTTGTCATATCCTAACTACCACCATAATAACCTAAAATATCACCATCCCAAAACAAAAGTAAATTAGTAATTTCTACACCATCACAAAGAATTAAATAAAATTTATATAATTCATTGGCATATTATAAGCTATTTATTTTTACATGCCATTTTTCCTTATTATAAATAACTATTGGGTTCTTGCCCGTTCCATTTACCTAAGTACCACGTACTTGGTAGTAAGGCCATATAAGCTACTCACTATACAACTTATGAATTTCTTTTTTGTTATTGTGAGATTGATTGTCTTTCAATACATCCTTTTCTTGAAATCATTTCAAGAAATTGACTTATATATTGATCTAAAAATACACGTTGTTCCTTCCCTAATCTAAATGACGTCACCACTACCTTTTCCATTCAAGAATATGGAAATTTCATCTCCACCATCATTATCAAGTGCTCTACATTATCAAAAACATATCACCATTAAAACTTTCCTAATTCAACCCATAAGCACCCACAATCTCCAAAGGATTCTAGTTTGATTTACATCACTAATTGAAACATGCACACACATAAACAAACATCATATAAAGAAGTTTTTTCCATTATTAGCTTGGCTAATCACCATCTTGTTAAGTCAAATGTCCCATGCACAATGTTCACAAGTTTATTACATTTACAATCAGTTTGTTTTTACTAATTATACCTTGTTCTCATGGTAGCTTGCAAAACTTTAGCATATCAATGTTATATTGTTGATTTGTCACATTCAACTTAGTAAAATATCTATTCGTATGCATTCTCAACATGCATTCAACTTTTACAACATTAACCAACTTGCTTATCTTGTTTATCTACCATTTACACTACATAATTATCATTACCTATCACATGCTTCTCAACAATGAAAGCATCATCTCATCATTAGAAACTAATGTTCTTACTAATGATATAAACTTATTGATGTGTTTTGTCATATTTCCACCTTCTTTCATTATTAATGTTTAAAGTTCATCTTTTAAATACATGATCTTTGTAATTACATATTTGGATTCAAACACATTATTAACTCTATCCTTACTTCTATTGAATATCCTTTGATTGTACATGTGAGATGACATTATTTTCTAAACATTTATTAATAAATGTAAAAGTAAGTGTATCTCGTTCTTCCCACTTAGTAATGTTGCTTGGCCCAATGGTAGGTAAAACTTGAGTCCTTATAATTATCTATGTTGAAGTTGGGGATAAAAGGTTTAATTATTTGTGAATTCAACTATGGCTAGAATCCTTCTTTTTTGTGTGTTTTCAACTATGCTTCCATACATGATAATATTTCCCATCCAATTTTGTAATATGGCTTATATCTACTTAGTTGACTAAGCAATTATGTTCTTATTTCAAAGATTTTACGATGCAATTTTCACCATATAATTTTTTTTCAAATTTTCAAAAAGGAGGCATTGGTGTTCATGCTTTCATCTTGATTTTAGCAACTTGATCAAGCTTTAGAAAATCTATAATCAAAATCAATTCTAGATTCTATAATTTTTCTTGAACATAGACTACATTCAATTGATTCATTTTGTTCAATTCCAAATTGGTCATTTTATGACTAAAAAGTCATCAATTTTTTGTACCAAGGAATCCAACTTTGTTTAAAAAACAAACATGTAAAGAAATCAAATTAGTTCCACATCATTTGTAAAGTCATGTAATTCTATCTTTGTCAATTTCTTACATAATTTTATTATTGTTATAAAAACACATTTTGGAGCAATTACAAACTTTTAAAAAATTAAATTAAATAAAAAATTATTTCACCTTGTTTTGATACCATGTTGGGATCTACTAATTCGTCGCTTTTCAAAGGAACAAGAAGAATGAAGAATATTTTTATTGAATGGGTAGAACAATATGTTATATTTTTACAATTCTTACTATGATAGTAAAAAGACATGTCTTATGAGACGATTGTTATAATATGTCCATAGTGTAATATCATAGAATAATATGGGTACACTTTATAGTATAAACCTAACAAAAAGCACCATCAATTGGTGTCTTTTTTCACCATTATATTTTCTAAATTCTTTTGATTTGTAATTTGGAGTTGTTTTTGGTCCCATCATTTTTAGGATTTTTGTTGAAGAGGGAAGAGACTTCACATCAATGTAGGATTTATGGGGTAAAATTTTGGCTTGAACTTGGAACGAATGTGTGACTTATAGTTGGAAGCCAAGTTGTACTTTCTAGGTTCCATGTTTTTAATCCAATTTCTTTGCACTCAATTACTAATCATCTAATGTGGTTGGACATTCAACCATGGTAATTTTTTATGATCCAAGTACTATAGTTTGTAATTGATGGGTTCAAATGACATTTTCTTGTCCAATGATTAAATGTTGTTGTCAAAGGATTGTAGTAACAAAACTATGTTTGAAAAGCCATACACATCAAATATAACAACGAACTTATGCATAAGAAATAATACATGCTCTCATATTATGGGTTATTTTTTAATGATTATCATACCTACATACATGTACATTTAGTTCGCAACCCTAAATGTAAGCATCTATGTCAAATGAAATTCATTGACACCTTGAAATCCTTCAAATACCACCATGCAAACTTCAATTTAACCTTAGTTGATTTATCATGTTATTATATACTATGAACACCACCTAGGGCCATATAACACATGTATATCACCTTTTTTTGTATGGAAGTAATTATGATAAATAACATGTTGTAGAACCTTTACCATTTCCGCATAAATTAAATTGTTTTTTTCTTTGTTGAAATTTTGAAATTTTATTTATCATTTGTGCAAAAATTCCATTATCAAGGTTTGAACACCAAACTTTCATTGTCAAGGTTTGAACCCCATACCTTCAAAGATAGGGTTTTAATACTACAACAATTTAAACACAATGACTATTATAGAGCACTGAATACAATGTGTTTAATATTGTCTATAATAATTACCTACAAAAATTCTTAGAATTAAAAAATCAAGTGCCAAAGTTAATATTTAAAATTTAATTAATTATTTAGTAGCCTGTTGCCAAAATGGTAAAGGTATTACATTGGAAAACCCATGTATTTATTCCAAAAATAACATTGGATTTTAGGAGATTTGGAAATGCAATATATTTCTAAACAATTAAACATAAACAAGCATGGTGTTTTACTTATGAAGTTTTTTTCCCTAACCATTTTGATTAAATGCCAAGAAGTTGCCACCATGGATCCTTCCTTTAACCATTGTTTGTTGTCTATCCAATAATTATCAATAAAATTGAAATCTTCAACATTGAAATAACAACTCAACATCTATAAGAAAATCCACCAAAACAACATTACCACAACATCTACAAGTCCTACTTACTTTACACACCCACAACCACCTTCTCCTTTGTTTTAAGGTGAAAGTGTGCTTAGGGGGACCATTTAGATTATCACAATCACAATTTTTTTATATTGTAAATGAAGTTAAAATGTAAAGCTATATTCAACATTAAAAATATCAAAATATTAATTATTCATGTTAAAATATACTTTAGGGAAATCATATTAAAGAATATGGATGAATTTTAAGAAAAAAATGGACCCATAATGAACTTTTGAAATGATGACATTAAATTTGTCACAAAAATAAAATGAAAAATGTGAATTCAAAAAATATGTCAAAATAAAAATGACCTTCATCAAATGAAGAATTTAAAAATAAAATGCATTGAAATATTCCCAATTCAAAAAATTATGATTTTAAGTTTTTTTAAATGCCATGTTTTTTTGTCATTGTTGAGCATTAACTTCATCTTGAAATTTCCAATACATGTTTTTATTAAACATCTCACAAAACCCCACCCCCAACCCTAATCTCAAGCTCTACACACACAAAAATCAAAATAGAAAAAACTCAAACTAACTATCTACATATGCACATGAAAGGTTTGAGTTTTTCTTTTCTTCTTACTATCCTCAAAACACTACACACAAAACTTATCACAAAACTTCTGCATTCCTACTCCTTTTCATTTCTTGTTTTCCTTCTCATTTCCTCAAAATTGGTAATTTAATTCTCTCCTTATTTATAATAAAAACCCACCCCCTTTTACTTGTAAAAGCTTCAACTTCCTCTCTCCATCACTATATTCATAGCTCCTTTCTTCCTCCAAAAATTCCCATCACCATCTTTTTTCATTTTCATAAAAAATTGGAGAAATTAAATAACCTCCACCAAAGTTCTCAAGAAAGCTTCTATAAAATGCTTCTTTCTCCACCCCCC
>Ga0116230_10001136_pt1 | contig 24801 bp, 21 predicted proteins | sample S1TSphfallax_3_FD_88678 | JGI IMG/M metagenome (GOLD analysis project Ga0116230, IMG submission 88678) | Host-associated microbial communities from peat moss isolated from Minnesota, USA - S1T2_Fd - Sphagnum fallax MG | ecosystem: Host-associated > Plants > Peat moss > Unclassified | place... | reverse complement strand
GCGATGCGACTCGCGCCCGGTCGAGCGTGACCTCGAGAACGAAACTGCCGCCGCCGGAGGCGCGCGGGCCCGCCGCCGGCTCGGCTTCCGCTGCCGGTTCCGGCTCGGGCTCGGGCTCGGGCTGCGCATGCATGGCGAGGGCCGGCGTTTCAACCGGGGGCGGCGGCTCGGGGGGCGGAGGCAACACGGGTTCGAGATGTTCGGGCGGCTGAACGACGGCGCTTGGCGGGACGGCGGGTCCGGCCTCGCTCGCGGCTTCCTCGTCGTCGAGTTCGTAGAAGGGCCGTTCCGGGGCCGCCGCGGCCTCCAGGGAGCGGGCGGCGCCGCGGGTCAGTCGCAGGCCGCGCGGGCCGGTGATCCCTGTCTTGCCGTCGGCGCGGAGGTGCGGGAGCAGGACGACGTCCTCGATTCCGTTCTCGACGGCAAAGCGCAAGACGATCGTGCGCCGTTCGCCGGCTGCGAGCGGAGCGAGCGGGATACCCCCGGCCAGCAGATCCTCGGCGAGATCGTCGTCGCGCTCGGCGGAGTCGATGCAGAAGGATCCCGGGGCGAAATGGACGCCGCGCGGGAGCGGCAGCACAGCGCGGATCCCGGCGACGGGTTCCGTCCCGTCATTGACGATCGCGATGCTGGCGGTGACCAGCGCCCCCGGGATGAGGCCGCTGCGCGGCTGGGCTTCGAGCGTTGCGGAGAGCAGCGGACCGCGCTCGGCGGGGACCGCATCGTCGTCGGCCGCCGGGCCGTGCGGCAGCGCGCCGCCATGGCGCTCCCAGCCGAGGCGCGGAGCGGGCGCGCCGATGCGCACGCGCTGCAGTTCTACCAGCCGCATATCGGCGCTGCGCTCGAAGCGGTCCTCGCTCATACGCGCCGCGCGAACAGCCGGGCCAGGAGCGACGGGCGCGCGGGGATCGGCTCGGGTTCCGGGATCGCAAGGCGTTCGACCGGCTCCGGCGCTCGCACCGGCGGCGCGGGCGGTCGGACCGGCGCCGCCGGGACGGCAATGCCGCGCGCGCGTAGCGCCGCGCTGACGTGATCGACGTTGACGATCTCGGCACTGCGGTCGGCCGCCTCTCCCATCGCCCCGCGCACGATGTTTGCCAAGCGCCGGGGTAAGCCGTCGCTCGCGGCGACGATCGTTTCGAGCGCATCCGACGTGAAGACGCGGGCCGCGGGAGATTTGCCGGCCTGAACGAGGCGATGCTCGATCATCGCCGCCGCGCCGCCCGCGTCGAGCCGCTCGAGCCGAATGTAGCGGTCGACCCGGTCGGCGAAATTCGCGCGGCCCAAGATCCGGTTTTCGAGTTCGGACTGACCGAAGAGCACGAGGTTGAGTAGCTTGCGCTGCGGGATCTGGAAATTCAGCAGCAAACGCAGCGTTTCGAGCCCGTCGTCGGTGAGGTTCTGCGCTTCGTCGATCAGCAGCACCAAATTCTTTTCTTCGAGCACGGCGGTGTCGAAGAAGAAGTTCTTGATCGCGTTCTTGAGCGCGGCGCTGGAACGCGGCGGTAAGCCAAGCCCGAACACCCGCCCGATCGCGAGCAAGAACTCGACATCGGTCGCAAACGTCGGATCGAGAATTTTCCCGATCACGATGTGCTCGTCGCGCAGCAGCGATTGTTCGACGAAGGCGGAGAGCGATGTTTTGCCGGTGCCCGGCGCGCCGATGACGACGGTCAGGCCGCGCGATTCGGCGATCCCGCCGAGCACCGCTTGCGCGTTGCGGCGCACGGAAGGCAACTCACAGTAGAACTGCGGATCGGCCGTGTCGAGAAACGGGTCGCGTTGCATGCCGAAATGCTGGTAGTACCGGAGCACGACGACGGGGTTTCCCCGTGCGGCGCCAAAGTCATACCGATAGTGGACTATTCGATCATCATCCCGGTGTTCAATCGCGAGGACCTGACACGCCAGTGTCTCACGTCGCTACCCGCGACCCTCCCGGCGGACCGTAGCGGTGAAGTGATCGTCGTGGATAATGGATCGGGTCCGGCGACCGCGGCCGTGCTGGCCGACTTCCCCTGGGTGCGCACGATCCGCAACGAAGAGAACCGCGGCTTCGCGGCCGCCTGCAATCAAGGCGCGCGCGCCGCCGGCGGCCGTATCCTCATTCACCTCAACAACGATACCCTTGCGCCGCAGCCGTGGATCGAGCCGCTGCTCGACGATCTCGCCGATCCGGCGGTCGGCATCGCGGCCGCGAAATTGCTTTTCCCCAACGGAACGATCCAGCACGCCGGCGTGGCGCTGACGTCGCTGCGTTTCGGTCCCGAGGGCGTCGCGCCGTTTCATTTGCTCTGGCAGGCACCCGGTACGCATCGCGGCGCGCAGCACAAACTCGACTTCACCGCGGTCACCGGCGCGTGTCTCGCCACGCCGCGCGCGCTGTTCCTCGAACTCGGCGGATTCGACGAGACGTATTGGAACGGCTACGAGGATATCGATTACTGTTTCAAGGTGAGCGAACGCGGGCTGCGCATCGTGTTCGATCCCGCGTCCTGGCTGTATCATTACGAATCGCAATCCGGCGTGCAGCGCAAGCGCCGGCTGATGCACAACGTCCGCGAACTGGGCGCGCGCTGGGGCGAACGGATCCGCGCCGATCACAACCGCTGGTCCGGTTTGACCGGAACGCTGCGCCGCGAAGCGCCGATTCGCGGGCTGCTTACCTACACCGAGGTCGCGCTGCCGCCGGTGACCGTGCTCGTGCATGGGCCGGCGCCGGCCGACGCGCCGGCGTTCGTCGCACGGCTGCGCGGCGGAACGATCGTCCCGGCCGCGATCCACTGGGCCGCCGCCGGCGACGCGCCGGCGCAGACCGTCGCCGCGGCCGATTGGTTCGAGCGCGCGCGCGCGCTGACCGACGTGCGGGCCGACCGCTACGTGGCCTTCGTCGATACGCGCAGTGAACTCGAACCGGAGTGGCTCGCCGACCTCGTCGACGCCGTCGAATACGGCGCCGATGTCGCGGCCGGCGCGGCGGGACCGGCCGGACCGACCCACGCGGTCAACGCGCAGGCGACGCTCGTTTCGCTCAGCCGGTTCGCGCAAGATATGCGGATCGCTGCCGCGTCCGGTCCGGACGCGGCGCTCGCGGCGTGGACCGAAGCGGCCGTCGCGCGCGGCCGCGCGCTGCGCTTGACCCCGCGCGCCGGTCGCGTGCACGAACAGATCGCCGCCGATCCGCAGCGGATCGAAGACCTCTCGGTGCCGCTCTCGCGCGCGGGCTGGTTTACGTCGATCGTGATGCTGAGCTGGAACGCGCCCGAGTACACGGAGATCGCCGTGCGTTCGATTCGCGCGCACACGGAACCCGGAACCTACGAGATCATCATCGTCGACAACGGATCCGGGCCGGACACGCTCGCGCGTCTCGCCGCGCTCGAGGACGTGCGCATCATCTACAACCCGACGAACCTGGGCTTCGCACGCGGCTGCAATCAGGGGATTGCGGCGGCGCGCGGCTCGCATGTGCTTCTGCTCAACAACGACGTGTTCGTCACGCCGGAGTGGCTCGACCGGCTGCTCGGCGCGCTGCAGCGCGATCCGGCCGCCGGCGTGAGCGCGCCGCGCTCGAACAACGTCGCCGGCGATCAGATGCTCGTTGCGACGGGGTATGCGAACGAGGCCGAGATGATCGCGTTTGCGCTGGCACGCTCGCGCGATTGGGATCGCCGCACGTATCACACAGACCGCGCCATCGGCTTCTGTTTGTGCATCGACCGGCGGGTGATCGACGAGATCGGCGGGATCGACGAACGGTACGGCGTCGGCAACTTCGAGGACGACGATTTTTGCGTCCGCGTCCGCGCTGCCGGCTACGAGATCGTCGTCTGCGAAGACGTGATGATCCATCACTTCGGCAGCGTCTCGTTCAAGGCCAACAACGTCGACTACACGGCGCAGATGGAACGCAACTGGAAGCTCTTCGCCGAGCGCTGGGATCTGCCGCGTGCGTATCCGACGAGCGGCTACAGCGCGCGCGCGGCGATCGCGCGCGGATTCGATCGCCGCCAACACTATATCGCGTTGCCCGGCGAAGCCGCACCGGCGGCTTCGGCCGCGGAGGCGACGTTCGAGCCGAAGGCGATCGCGCTGGTCGCGATCGTCGAACGCGAAGCGGATTGGACCGCCGTCGGCGCGTTCGCCAACAACTATCTGCGCGCGCTACGCGCGGATGACGATACCGTGCTCGCGATCGCCGTGCGCGGCGACCTCGACGCCGTGACGATCGGCGCGCGCTTACGCAAGACGCTCGCGAAGCTCGCGATCGACGACGACGCTGCGGCCGACGTGCTGGTCGAAGACCGCGACGATCTCGCGGCGTGGCTGCCCACGCTCGGGCGACGGGTGCTCGCGGTGCGCGCGCACCCGGACTTGGCGGGCCTGGGCGAGGTCCCGGAGCGTAGCCCCAGCGCCATCGCGCGGCTTGCGCGGAGTGCCGGTTGATGCGCGTTCGGGACGATTTCTTGTGGCTCGCTCCTGACGTCTCGCTGCAGCGTCTGCGCTCGCTGCGCGGGGCTGATCTCGCGGTCGCGCGGTTCGAACCGGTCTTTCGCGACAAACGCGGCTGTGGGATGCTCGATCTGACGTTCGCGAATGCAACCGATGCGTTCGCCCTGGTCGGCGTGATGATCGATCTGGTCGCGCTCTGGACGCTCGAAGCGCCGCCGCTCGTCTGGCCGGCGCCGCTGGCGGCGGCGATCGACCCGAGCGTCGCGCGCGCGCTCGAAGACCGGCTGTTGCCGTGGTTGCGAACGCTCGTCCGCGCGACGGCCACGCCGGCTGAGCGCATCCGCGCGTTCGGTGACGAAGCGCCGTTTCGAGCCGCCCGCGAGGACGGGTTGCTCGGCGCGATCCCCTACGGCGCCGCGATCGTCGCGCTCGCCCCCTACGCGTATGCCCGCCGGTACGTCCGTGGCGCGCGCGTCTGGATCGATGCGCGCGACGGCGTGCTCGGCGCCGCCTACCTGCGCGATCGGGCAGCGCACGTCGCGCTCGCGTCCGAGCCGGATGCTCCCGGCGTGCGCTGGTACGGCGTCGGCGATCTCATCGGCTCCGAGGCGCGCGCCGATGTCGCGATCGTCGATCGCGCGGACGGCGCGCCGCCGGCCGCCACGCTGATCGTGCTCGACGGATCGCCGCCGGGCGGCCGCATCGTCGAGGTGCCGCTGCCGGTCCCGCTCGATAACGGATTCACCTTCGACGGCGCGGACGCGCCGGTCGTGCGAACGTTCGGCGTTCGCGCGCCCGACGGCTCGCCGCCGGTCGCGGCGCCTGCGGTGCGGCGCCTCGCCGATGCGGAAGGTTTGATCGGCATCGTGCTGCGGCCGGACGCGATCTATGCGCCGGACGGCGACACCGATGAGGTCGAGGCGATCCGTGCCCTGCTCGCCGTCGAAGGCCTGCGTTCGTTCGTCACCGTCGATCCTAGCGATCCGGCGCTCGCGACCGCCGATCTCATTCACGCGGTTGGCGCCTACGACGACCGTCATCTGCTCGCCGCCGCCGCGACCGCCCAGCGCAACGTAAAACCTCTGGTCATTGGTCTCGAACCGCTGGCGCCGTACGCCGCCTGGCACGAGGACGCGCTGGCGATCTCCCTGCAGATCGGTCTCGATCGCGTCGATCGCGCGTTCTATCTCACCAGCTACGAGCAGAAACGCGTCGCGATCGATACCGCTCCGCTCAGCGCCGATGCGGCGGCCGTGAAAGCGAATCGCGACCGCTTCGGGGCTCTCGTGCGCGCGGCGAAGGCGGTGATCACGAGCGACGATCCGGCGCTCCTGATGCGCGATTTCGGCGTCGGCGGCAGCACGCTCGTCGCGGGCGGCATCGCGGTGCCGGTTCCGTCCCCGCAGACCGCCGCGAACCTGCCGATCCCGCCGGGACCGTTCGTCTTCATGCACGCGCCGCTGGTGCGCCGGTCGCATCTCGCGCTCGTACTCGCGGCGCTCGGATCGCTGCCGATCGACGTCGTCATCGCCGGCGAACCGGCCGATGTCGACACCGCGATCGTGCTGCGCAAAGTCGCCGGCCGCGAGACGGTGTTTCTCACCGATCCGACCCCGGCGCTGCTCGACGCGATCTACGCGCGCGCGACCGTCTTCGTCGAACCGTCCCTGCGCCCGCGCTCGTTCTCACGCGTCGCCCGGGCGGCGCTGGCAGGCGCGCTACCGCTCGTCGTGCGCGAGGGTCCGTTCGCGCGCATGGTTGCCGAAGATCTCCACTTCTCCGCGCTCGATCTCGCCGGGGTGCGTGATGCGATCGGGCGGGCGCTGGCGCGTCCGGACCGCGCGATGCGTGCGAAGCGGCTCGCGATTTCGCTCGGGCCGATGACGGATTCGCTGCACGTCCGGCGCGGCATCTTGCATGCCTATTCGCTCGCTGCGCGTTCTCCGGTCCAAGCTTCGAGGTAGAGCGGCGCGAGCCGGTCGAGCAGATACGACGCGCGGACGGCCTCCCGAAGTTCTGCTCCGGCGGCACGTGTTGCATCGTGGTCGGCATCGAAGGCGCGCAGCGCATCGATCCAAGCCGCCGCTTCGTTCGGTACGCGCGTGACGGGCAGACTGCGGTAGGCTTCGCAGTCGGTTGCGAGCGAGGCATAGCCGAGCGCACCCGCTTGGAGCAGCCGCAAATTGCTCTTACATTCGTTGAAGCGATTGTGTTCGAGCGGTGCGAGCACGACGTCGAGATCGAGCCGCGCGAAGACGATAGGAAAGAGCCGGACGTGCACCGAGGGGACGACGGTGATGCGGTCGCCAAGGTCGCGCAGCGCGTCGGGCAGGCCGCCGAAGAAGACCCACTCGAACTGGTCGATCGTCTCGCGCACGACGCTCACCAAGAACGCGAGATCGCCTTGGTGGACGACGATTTGTCCGTGCCAGCCGATGCGCAGCTTGCGGCGCGGCGCGCGCGCCGGCGGGCGGTCCCACTCGTGCGGATCGAGGCCGTTCGGCAGCACGCGCACGTGCGTGATGCCGATCGCCGCCAGCTCTTCGCGGAGCGGCTCGGTCGAGACGGTCACGAGGTCCGCTTCCGCCATGGCCTCGAGCATCGAATCGGTCACCAGCGGCCGCATCGCGGGCTGCGACGGATGCCCGGGCGGCAGCAGCCAGAGCAGATCGTCGATGTCGTGCACGATGCGCACGCCCGCGCCGCGCATCTGCTTGCGCGATTCGGCCGAGAGCGTCGCGTTGCGTTGGACGACGAACGTCGAGCCGCGTCCGATCGTGAACTCGGGGACCGTGTAGAAGAACGTTCCGCCGACGTCGAGCCGGTCCGTGCGCACGAGCACGTTCGCCGGCGCGAGCATCCGGATCATACCGCAGATCGGATCGTAGATGACGAGGCTGACGAGCGGGTTCACGGCGCGCGCCCGATCCAGGCGGCGAACGTGAGCGTTGCCGCGCGCTCGAACGCGGCGCGCGCATCGATCGCGGCGGCGAGCGCTTCACCAGCGCGGCGCGCGCGCGCCGGCTCGGCAGCGTACGCGGCGATCGTCTCGATCCAGCGCGCGGAATCGTCGGGCAATCGGTCGATCGGATACGATGCGAATGTGGGCCGGTCGCTTGCGACGACGGCATAGCCAAGGAGCGCGGCCTGCCGCACGATCGCCGCGTTCTTGACGGCCTCGAACGGCGTGCCGGCGCGCGGGACCACGAGCAGATCGAGATCACCCTGCGCGAGGACGGCGGGAAAGAGTGACGGTTCGACGCGCGCCTGGAAACGGCGCTGTGCGCGCGCTTCCGCGATCAGACTCGGAGGTGCGTCGCCGAAGAAGCGCCACTCCACCGTGCTGGAGGTCGCCTGCACGATCGGCTCGAGAAACGCGAGCTCCTCGGAATGGGTCGCCGGCAACCCCGCCCAGCCGACGCGTAGCAGCGCACGCGGTGCGCGGCGCGGTCTCGCGCGCCACACCGCGGGGTCCGGTGCGTCGTCGATCACGACGACCGTCGTTCGCACGCCGAGCGCGCGCACGGCGTCGGCGAGTGCCGGCGTCGGCACCGTGATGAGATCGCATTGGTTCGCATACGCCCGCCACCCGGCATCGGGCACGCCCAAGCGGCCCGGATGGCCCTCGGCCAAGAGCCACGGCGCATCGACGAAATCGTGAACGAGGCGCCGGTTCGCCGCGCGACTCGAATCGATCACCGGTTGCGGGAGCGCGTAGGAGCCCGACGTTACGACGTACGCGTGAGCTTCGACCGTGAATCCGGGCGGCGCATCGACGCCGATCGTCATATAGGTCGCATCGATCCATCCGCGCCGGTTCCACTCCGCGAGCGGCCCGGTGATGCGCGACTCGCCGCGAAACGGGTCCGTCCCCAGAGCAAGCATACTCACGGGTCAGTCGCCCCAAGCCAAGCCATCGAATCGTTGCTGTACCGCTGGAGCGCGGCGATCCTCCCGGCGTCGCAAGAGGTTCGGGGTTGCGTGCGGCCATACAACATGCGGGTGCTCGGGAAAATCTGGCCGGCCTGATGCCGCGAACGTTGACCGTCATCGTCCTGAGCGATGCTCCCGACGATGATATGCGCGGGACGATCGATGCGATCGCCGCGACCGTCGAGGGGGCCGGCGTTCCCTATCAGGTCATTCTCGCCGCGAACGGCCTCACGTTCGACCCCGCACTTTCGGAACGGCTTCCGTTCACCGCAACCGTCATTTCGAGTGCCGCACGCATTGCGCCGGGTGCGCTCATCAATGGGATCCTGCCTCATGCGCAGGGCGACGTCGTCACGTTCTTACCGGCGGGCTACCGGCCCGAGCGCTGGTGGACGGCCGGCGTCTTCGAATTGCTGAGTTTAGAGAACGTCGGCGTGGTCGTGCCGCGTATCGTCGATGCCTCAGGCGAGCGAATTGCAGGCACGGGGGTCATCGCCGAAGACGGCGTCCTCGCGGCGCGCCTCGCCGGCCTGGGGCGCGATACGATCCCCGCGCTGCAGCCGCTCTCGCTGTTCTTCGCGCAGCTCGGCGGCATCTCGGTGCGGCGCGACGTGTTCGCCGAAGTCGGGCCCTTCGATGAGGGCTACGAGCGTACGCTTTTCGATCTTGACTGGACGCTGCGCACGCGGCTCAAATCGCGTGCGCTGATCTATCGTGCGGACGTGACGATCCGGGCTGATCGGCCGATCGAGGTCGGGCCGGGACGGCATTCGCGCGCCGATGCGCAGCGCTTTCTTGCGAGTTGGCAGGCGACGATCGGAACCGCGCTCGTGCCGGAGCGATTCGTGCCGTGAACATCGCCGTCTTCGATGATCTGGTGCCGCATCTGGATCGCGGCGCCGGCTATCCGCGCGCGAATGCGCTGCTGAGCGAACTTGCCGGACGCTGCGAGCGCGTCTCGTTTTTCGCGATGAACGATCAGGCGACGGCCAAGGTGCCCGATGCCTGGGCGCCCGATATCGATCGCCGGATCGAACTGCTTTTTCCACCGCCGGGATACCCGTGGATCCTCACGTTCGAGCGCTTGCGCGACGCGGGTTTCACGGTTTTGTGGATCAGCCGGCCGGCGAATATGCGCACGCTCTCGAGCGCCTTTGCGGAGCGTCCCGATCTGCGCGCGGCGTTCACGATCGTCTACGACGCCGAAGCGCTCTATGCGCCGCGGCTCGCGCAAGCGCTGCGACTCGAAGGCAAACCGATGACGGCCGAGCGCGAAGCGCAGGATCTCGACGAGGAGTTTGCGCTCGCGCGCGGCGCGGACCTGATCGTTTCGGTGGGACCGGGCGAGGCGCGCGCACTCGCCGCGGGGACCGGTCGCGAGGTCTTCGTGCTGGGCTTCACGTCGCTGCGCGAACCGACGCCGGCGGATTTTGCCGCGCGCCGGAACTTCGGATTCGTCGGGCCGCTGCGGCTCCTCTCGCCGAACGAGGACGCGATTCTCTGGTACGCCGCAAACGTGTTGCGCGAGGTCGCGGTGCGCACCGGCGCCGGCTTGCGCGTTGGCGGGCTGGTCGAGAACAGCATGGTGACGATATACGAGGGTCCTAAATTCCAACTCGTCGGCGCGCTCGAGGATTTGGCGGGGTTCTTCAACGCGATCCGGGTCTTCGTCGCGCCCACCCGCTATGCGGCCGGGTTGCCGCAGAAGCTGATCGATGCCGCGAGCGCCGGCGTGCCGATTATCGCGACCTCGCTGCTCGCGGGTCAGCTAGGGTGGACCGACGGCGTCGAGCTGCTGGTCGCCGACGAACCCCGCGCTTTTGCCGAGGCGTGCGTGCGCCTCTACGGCGATGCGGCCCTGTGGAATGCGCTGCGGGAGAGCGCGCGCGCGCGTATCGGGGAGGTATACGGTCCGGGTTGCTTCGCCCGCGAACTCGACCGCATCATGGTCGCGCTAGCAGACCGTCCACCTTGGCATTCGGCGCCGGTGGTAAGGTGAAGGTACGGGAGGGGCCGGCTTCCGCCGATGACCGATACATGGTTGTTTCCGCCAGCCGTTTTAACGGGTGCCTGCGCCGATGATCGCACCGAGTCCGGCCCTCGTCCTGCCTCCGATGCTCGAGCTGGACGCTTACCGGCTGTGCAACCCCGACTTACCGGCCTATTCCGACCAGCAGTTGATCGGCCACTATCAGCGGTTCGGCGAACCCGAAGGTCGCCGCTCGAATTCGATCGCGACGCGGATCGATTTTGCCGGGCTCATCCCGCGCGATGCGCGCTCGCTCGAAATTGGCCCGTTTTATAATCCGCTGCTGCGCGGCCCGAACACCAAGTACTTCGATCGCCAGTCGAGGGCCGAACTGATCGAGCGGGCTCAGTCACTCGGGATGCCGGCCGGCGATGTCCCCGAGGTCGATTTCGTCTCTCCGACCTGCGATCTGACAATCGTCGACGAGACTTTTGACTTCGTGTTCAGCAGCCATTGCATCGAGCACAATCCTGACCTGATCGGCCATCTGCAAATCGTCGAGGGCCTGCTGGCCCCGGGCGGCCGGTATTTCGTCATCGCGCCGGACAAACGTTACTGCTTCGATCATTTCCGCGCGGCAAGTACGATCGCGGACGCGATTGCCGCGCACGAAGAAAAACACACCGTCCACACCTTGGCAAATGTCCTGGGGAGCCACGTTCTCTCGACCCACAACGATTGCGGACGTCATTGGGCCGGCGATCATGGGAGCTACATGGACGATTTCGAGCGGCGGAGCCGCGAGGCGCTGGTCCAGTACGCGCATGCGGCCGGGACCTACCTCGATCAGCACGGATGGTTTTTTACCCCGGCGAGCGCCAAGGCGCTGTTCTGTCAACTCCCGGCGCTCGGCTACACGAGTCTCAAACTCGAACGACTCTACCCGACACGCCGCAATCAGAACGAGTTCTGGTTCGTCCTACTCAAGGAAGCCGAACCCCAGCAGACATCTCCGGCGTAATCGTATGGCCTGGACCGCTTTTTTGCCGATGACCGAGAGATGATCGCACCGAGTCCCGACCTCGTCCTGCCGCCGATGCTCGAGTTGGACTGCTACCGGCTGCTGCACGCCGATCTGCGGTCCTTATCCGATCAACAATTGATCTCGCACTATCAGCGGTTTGGCGAACCGGAGGGGCGTCGCTCGAATTCGATCGCGACACGGAACGATTTCGCCGCGCTCGTGCCGCGCGGTGCCCGTTCGCTCGAGATCGGGCCATTTTATACGCCACTGCTGCGTGGCTCGAACACGAAGTATTTCGACCGCCTGACCCAGGCGGAATTGATCGCGCGTGCCGAGTCGTTGGCATTACCGACCGCCGACGTCCCGGCGATCGATTTCGTTTCGCACGCCTGCGATCTCTCGATCGTGAACGAATCCTTCGAATACATTCTGAGCAGCCATTGCATCGAACACAATCCTGATCTCATCGGCCATCTGCAAAACGTCGAACGCTTGCTGGTTCCGGGCGGCCGGTATTTCGTGCTCGCGCCGGACAAGCGGTATTGCTTCGATCATTACCGTGCGGTGAGCACGATCGCAGACGTGATCGATGCGCATGAAGAGAAGCGCACGCTGCACACGCTCGCGAACGTCCTGGGGAGTCACGTGCTCGCGACCCACAACGATTGCGGCCGCCATTGGGCCGGCGATCACGGCCCCTATATGGCGGACGTCGAGCACGGCACCCGCGTGGGGCTCGGCCAATACCGCGAAGCAGCCGGAGCCTACATCGACGTGCACGGGTGGTTCTTCACGCCGGCTAGCGCCAAGGCGTTGTTTTGTCAGCTGCCGCCGCTTGGCTACACCAACCTCAAACTCGAACGCCTCTACCCGTCGCGCCGCAATGCGAACGAGTTCTGGTTCGTGCTGCGCAAGGAAAGCGCCTGAACCGAATCCCCGCGGTGCCTATGGATCGTCGGCCGCGCTATACGGAACCGGTTCGAACGTGACCGATGCCGCCGGATACCAGAGCGGTGTCGCGTTCCCGCTGGCTTGGTGGCGGGCGAAGGTCTCGAGCCACGTCGCGCGCTGGCGCACGACCCACGGCTCGTTATCGAGCGGGTGGGTCGCGTAGAGGTTCGAGAGGATGTCGACGGCGTCGGAGCGCGTTGTTGCGCTGTATTGGCTCGCATCGCGCCGGTACGTTTGGATGATCATCGGGCGGTTCACATAGACGAGTTCATCGCGCAGCAGGAAACGCATGACGATCTCGAAGTCCGCCATCGCGCCGAGTGGCTCGATCCAATTCCCAGTCTCCGCGAGAACGTCTCGCCGAATGACCATCGCGGGCGTCGCGACGGAGTTCATCCCGCGCACCTTGCCCGGTTCGGCCGGTCGCTCGCAGTCGATGCTGAAGCCGCCGGCAAGGTAACCGCCCGTGCCGTCGGGGACCAGATGCACCGAGAGCATCCCGGCGTGGGCGAAAAAACTGCCGGTGCGCTCGAGCGCGCCGACCGCGCTGCCGATGTGGTCGGTCAGGTAGGCATCGTCGTCGGCGAGGTAAGCGATATATTTTCCGCGCGCCTCTGCGGTGCCGAAGTTGACGCCGGCGTTGACGCCGAGGTTTACCTCGGAGTTGAGCACCCGCGCGTTCTGCACGGCTGCGACGATGTCGTCGACCGCGACGCCGCCGTTGCGCACGACGATCGTTTCGATATTTCGATAAGCCTGAGCGGCGACCGACGCGAGCGCGCGTTTGAGAAAGGTCCGTCGGTTGCGTGTGATCACAACGATCGAAACGAGCGGGCCATCGACGGCGATGTCAGAGCGATAGTCCGCAAGCCGCCTGGCGAGCGCGCTTGCCGGGATGCGCCGCGGCAGGATCGGTCCAATCGTGCCCTTTGCGTTCGCGACGGCGGCGAACACCGAGAGGTGATCCCACGGCTCGTAGACGGTGACGCGATCCAGATACTCCTCCGCGCCGCTGGTGGAGGCGACGGCGAGCGGGATCCCGAGCGCGGCCAGCGCAACGGCGCTGCCCGGAGCGTTCGTCTCCGCATCGACGACCACGGCAGCGCGCCGGAGCGCGGCTGCCGCCTGATCCGGTGAAAAGATGCGCGCCCGGCTGCCGGCCAACTCGCCTCCGGCGCAGACGAACAGCAACTCGCGCTTTTCGTAGTGCAAGCCCATCGCGATCACGGCGAGATCGGTGGCGGCGCGACGGGGCGCCCACACGACGACCGCGTCGCGCACGGCGGCCGGCTCGATCGAGGCGGGAACGAGCGGATCGCGGCCCGGATCGATCGCGGCGCCGGCGAGCGTCTGTCCGGTCGCGGCTTCGGCACGGGCCACGTCTCGACACGATCGGAAAACGAAACGCGACCCCGTCTCTGCGACCGCCCGGACGAAGGAGCCGTCGATGTTGACGGCCGGTTCGACGCGTGCGGCGGCAATCGCCAGCCGATCGAACGCGTCGCGGCGAAGATCGTATGCCGGGACGAGGTGCCACGCCGTCGCGGCGAGCTCGCGCCCCTGTGCCGCGCGCGGGTCGTCCGGAACGATGAACGGCACGGCTCCCGCCGGCGCAGGCCGCAAGTGCGGGGGAGCATCGTTCCACGCCTCGCCGATCAGCAGCGCGAGGGCGGCGATATCGAGCGGATCGTAGCGGCGAAAGCCGTCGATCTCCTCGCCGGCGGGGTTGCCGGCCGGCGCGATGACCGCGTACGTGTCCGCGCAGGCGACGACGGGCGCCGGATCGCTCGGATCGGCGACGACAATCAATCGAGCCCGAGCCAACACGGCCGCAGCATCGGCCGGGCGCAGGAAGGCGGCACCCAGACCCTCGAGCCGGCCGGTCCGGCACACGACCGCCGCCGGCCGTCCGGCGAGCGCCAGGGCGGCCGATTCGATCCCGAGGTCGGTTGCCGCGTGGTGCGGTGCCCAGATCACGACGGTGTCGCGGTCGGCCGGCGGGTGGGGAGCCAGGAACGGGGTCCGCGCCCCGCCGAGAATGGCGACTCGCTGGAGGGCCAGTTCCGGCAGCAGGGCGCGCAACTGCCGGAACTCGGCAAACGACCGCAGCACGACCCCCTCCGCCGCGAGGACGAAGTCCCGCAGCACGCGGAGGTTGCCAGGCGTGAGCCGGAGTTCGGATGTCGACGCCACGACGTCGGGCCGGGCACTCTCCGTCGCGAGCGTCTTGATCGCCGCGAGTTGCGCTTCCAGCGTCCCGTCGCTCATCAGCGCGAGCGCGCGACGGCGGACGTAGGTAATCCGGATATCGTCCAGCAGCGGGATTGCGAAAAACGGAGAACCGGCGATCCGGCGTTCGGCGGCCCGGCGAAAGCCCGTCGTGAGGTGCGCTTGCTCGGCGACGACGGCCGGAAGCGTTGCCGGAAGCGACGACGCCCACGAACGCGCGTACTCTCCGGCGGACTCGACCTGCTCCTGCACAGCGAGCGAGGTGCGGTTATCGGTCCTTTTCCCCCTGCTGGCGAGAAGCGCCGCGGGTGCCGATACACTACTTGATGATGGATGGACTTTCCATATCTGCGCCGAGCCGCTCCGTCGCCGCCTATTTGGACGCGATGGAAGGCGTCGTTGCTGCGATCTCGCGCGAAGCCGTGGAACGCTTCGTCGACCGCTTGTTTGCGGGCTGGCAGGCTGACGCCACGACGTTCATCATCGGTAACGGCGGCAGCGCCTCGACCGCTTCACACATGATGAACGACTTGAGCAAGATGACGACCGTCCCGGGCGCGCGCCGCTTTCGCGCGCTTGCGCTCACCGATAACGTGCCGCTGATGACCGCGGTCGCAAACGACATCGACTATCGCGAGGTCTTCGTCGAACAGCTGCGCAGCCTCTATCGGCCGGGCGACGTACTCGTCGCGATCTCCGGCTCGGGTAATTCGCCGAACGTCGTGCGCGCTGCGGAGTACGTGCGCGAGCAAGGCGGCGCGGTGCTTGCATTATGTGGCCTGCCCGGGAGTTCGCTCTGCGCGCAGGCCGACGTGATCGTCTCGATTCCCTCGCCGTCGATCTGCCAGCAAGAAGACGGGCATTTGATCGTCAACCACACGATGGCCCTCGCGCTGCGGGACCGCATCGCCGCGACGCTGACCGCTTCGTGATGCAGCGGGCCGTCGTGACCGGCGGGGCCGGATTCATCGGTAGCGCGCTGGTCGACCGCCTCCTCGCCGACGGTTCTTCGGTTGTGTGCGTCGACAATTTCAGCACCGGCAATCGGCGTAATCTCACGGCTGCGCTGCGGTCGCCGGCGTTTCGGCTCGTCGAAGGCGACATCAATGACGGCGCGTTGCTCGCCGATGCGTTCGTCGGTGCCGACACGATTTTTCATCTCGCCGCACTCGCCGATATCGTGCCGTCGATCGAGCGGCCGCAGGCGTATTTTCGGGCCAACGTTGACGGGACGTTCGCCGTCGTCGAAGCGGCGCGCGCGGCGAATATCGGCCGTTTGGTGTACGCCGCATCGTCGTCGTGCTATGGGTTGCCCGATGTCTTTCCGACACCCGAAGACGCGGCGCTGCGGCCGCAATATCCCTACGCGCTCACGAAGCTGCTCGGCGAGCAGACCGTGATGCATTGGGGCCAGGTCTACGGGATGCGCACGCTCTCGCTGCGGTTTTTCAACGTCTACGGGCCGCGCGCACGCACGACCGGAACCTACGGCGCGGTCTTCGGTGTCTTCCTCGCGCAGAAGCTCGCGGGGAAGCCGTTCACAGTCGTCGGCGACGGCGAGCAGTCGCGCGATTTCACCTTCGTGAGCGATATCGTCGACGCGCTCGTGCGCGGCGCGGCGTCCGCGCTCGACGGCGAGATCCTCAACGTTGGTTCGGGCGGAACGTACAGCATCAACCGGCTCGTCGCGCTGCTCGGCGGCCCCGTGCAGCACATCCCGAAGCGGCCCGGCGAGCCCGATTGCACGTTTGCGGACGTCGCGAAGATCGAGCGGCGCTTGGATTGGCGTGCGAGCGTTCCCTTCGAAGAGGGCGTCGGCCGCATGCTCGCGGCGATCGACGATTGGCGCGATGCGCCGGTGTGGGATCCCGATTCGATCGCCGGTGCGACGAAGAGCTGGTTTACCTATCTCGGGAAGGGCGAAGCGATCACGCGATGAGTACGGTATTCGTTCCGGGTGGAGCCGGCTACGTCGGCGCGATCCTGATTCCGAAGTTGCTCGCGCGCGGCCATCACGTTCGCGTCTTCGATACCTATGCGTATGGGCAACCGTTCGCGCCCTTTACGGGTGCCGCAGGGCTGACGGAAATCGTCGGCGATGTCCGCGACCGCGAGCTCGTGACGCGCAGCCTCGAGGGCTGCGACGCGGTGATTCACCTCGCGTGCATCTCGAACGATCCGTCGTTCGAACTTGACCCGGCGTATGGAAAATCGGTGAACTTCGACTGCTTCGCGCCGCTCGTGACGGCCGCCAAGCGCGCCGGCGTACGTAGGTTCGTCTATGCCTCATCGAGCAGCGTCTACGGCTTGAGCGACGAGCCGCACGTCCGTGAAGACCATCCGCTGCTACCGCTGACCGATTACAGCAAGTATAAGATGCTGTGCGAGCCGATCATCCTTGCGGAGCAGAGCACGGATTTTACGACCGTCGTGATCCGCCCCGCAACGGTCTGCGGATATTCGCCTCGCATGCGCTTCGATCTGAGTGTCAATATCCTCACGAATCATGCGGTGAACCGGCGGAAGATTCTGGTTTTCGGCGGCGTACAAACGCGTCCCAACATCCACATCGGGGATATCACCGACCTCTACGTCGACTTGCTCGACGAGCGCGCCGATCTTATCGCCGGTCAGACCTTCAACGCGGGATTTCAGAACCGTTCGATCGGGGAGATCGCCGAGATCGTCCGCTCGGTCGTGATCGCCGAATTTCCCGCCGGCGCGCCGATCGAGATCGAGACGCAGCCGACGGACGACTTGCGTTCCTACCACGTCAACTCGGACAAGATTGCCCGCGTCCTCGGGTTCCGTCCGCGTCACACGCTCGAAGACGCGGTGCGCGATCTCTGCCGCGCGTTCCGGGCCGGCCGGTTCCCGAACAGTCTCGACGACCGGCGTTACTTCAACGTCAAATTGATGAAGGAGACGGCACTGGCCTGAAGGGGCCGGCCGTCTTTCTCGATTCGGCCGCCGAACGGGGCGGCCCGCAGCGTGAACGCAACGGCGATCGTATCCTCGAAGCTCGCGATATCGCGGTCGCTCGCGAGCACCTTCTCTTCGAGCGCCGCATGCAGCGTCGCACCGGCCGCCAAGACGCGTTCGTACATCGCGACGCGGCGCTCACGGTTCTCCGGCAGCATGAACATGCTGAAGAAGATGAGCCCGTCGAGCTTCGGAAGTTCATCGAGCAGCGTTGCGAGCATCATGTAGGAGCGCGGCATCGCGTACTCGGTCAGACTGAGCTTGAATGGCAGCCCGCGGCGCTCCGCATAGTTCCGTACGACGAGATTCTGGACGCGCTGTGGAAAGGACGTCCCGCGAACAGGACGGCTGGCGATGTAGCCGCGATACCCCGCCGTTTGCTCACTCATCGAATCCGCCCGGCAACTGGTACGTCATGCCGATTCGCGTTGCGGCGCGCAGCGTGATCGGCTCGAAAAAATCGCCCAGTTGTTTGTCGGAGTATGGGGTAAAAAGCCCCTTGAAGCGGACGTTCATCGACCAGCGTGCGGTCGGCTCGCGGTTGACCCGGTTGCCGTGCATGAGCGTGTGCGTGAAGAGCAACACGTTTCCGTACGGGATGCCCAGCCACTCGAGGTCGTCTTCGACGGCCGCGAAGAGTGCATCGACGCCGCTTGCCGCGAATTCATGCATTCGGGTACGCCACCGCGCATCGGGGCCCGGCGGGAGCAGAAACATGCTCTTGGTTCGTGCCACATCGACAAGTGGGATCCACAGCACTACCTCGAACGGCGAGTCCTCGCTCCACACGTCGGAGTGGAGCGGCAAGACCGAACTCTCGTCCTGTGGCAGCTGGATCGAAAACCCGATGCCGCGCTGCATCGCGAGCTCGTTGCCGACGATGCTCTCGATCACGCCGCGCCCGCAGGCGTAATAGGCCTGGCGAAACCACGGCTCGCCGAGCAGCGCATCGATGAGGTGGAGCCGCAGCGCGTTGAGCCGCTCCACGGTGACGTGCTCGGCGATTGCATCGAGAAACGGTTGCACCGCTGGCGGCAACGGGCAGCCGAGAAACGCGGCGGTGCGCTGCGCGACGAAATCGCGAATCCGGTCGAGCGCCTGACGATCCTGGGCGGGGACGATCAGATACCCGTCGCGTAAGAAGGCCTCACTACGCGTCCGGTCTTCGTCCGACAAAAAACTCACGTCCGTTCTCCACTACGGAGGAGCGTCCCGATTTCCTATACCGCGCCCGTCCGGATCGTGCTCGATCTCGACAACACGATCATCGATTACGATGAAGCGTTCGGCGTAGCCGCGGTCGCACTCGGCCTGGTGACCGATGCGGCGGGACTCGGAAAGACGGCGCTGCGCGACCGGATTCGCGCGTTGCCCGACGGTGAGGCGCGCTGGATGCACGTGCAAGCGGAGGTGTACGGGCCGGGGATTCGCGCGGCGCGGCTCTTTCCGGGCGTGCGTGAGTTTCTCGAAGACCAACGCATGCGGGGCATCCCGGTGGCGATCGTCTCGCACAAGACCGAGTTCGCCGCGGCGGGTCCCGGCGGACCGAATTTGCGCGCGTGCGCGCGGTCGTTTTTGACCGCGCAGCAAATCGATGTGCCGGTGTATTTCGAGGCCACGCGAACGGAGAAGTGCGGTCGCATCGCGACGCTCGCCCCGAGCCACGTTATCGACGACCTCATCGACGTGTTTGCCGATCCGGCCTTTCCGCCCGGTATCCGGCGCTGGCTGTTCGCGCCGCACGGAGCTCGCGCTCATCGCTGCGTCGACCGCCGGTTTGCGACCTGGAGCGAGTTGCGGCGCGCGGTCGCCCTGTGCTGAGGGCCGACGTCGCGGCCACCGCAAGCCGGCTTGCCGGCGAGCCGTTCGCCGATCTCGAGCCCGTCCGCGGGGGCGGCAATAACCGGCTCTTCCGCGCCCGCGGAACGCACCGATCCTTCGCCGTGAAGGTCTATCCCGACGATCCCCTCGATGCGCGCGAGCGGTACACGCGCGAGTTCGACTCCCTGACGTTTTTGTGGCGCCAAGGAGAACGCCGCATCCCCGAACCAGTCGGCTTGGATGAGGCGACGGGCATCGGCCTCTTCGCCTGGGTCGACGGGAACGCGTTGACCGAGCGTAGGCTCGACGACATCGATGCGCTCACTGATTTTGCCGCACGGCTCCGGGAGTTTTGTACCGCCGACGGTGCCGCGCACTTGGCCGCCGCACGCGAGGCCGTCTTCAGCGAAGCGGACCTGGCGGCCCAAATTCGGACCCGCCTTGCGCGTCTGCGCTCGCTCGCCGACCCGGCGACGCCGGCGCTGCATCGCTTGCTCGCGGATATCCAGAAAGCGGCGGATGACCGCGGTGAACCGGACGCAACACCGCTCGATGCGGCCATGCGAACGCTCTCACCATCGGATTTCGGCTTTCATAACGCCTTGCGAACCCCCGCCGGCCTCGTTTTCCTGGACTTTGAGTATTTCGGCTGGGACGATCCGGTCAAACTCGTCGCCGACGTGCTCTGGCACCCCGGAATGGCGCTTGAAGCGCCGGAGCGGCAAAGGTTTCTCGATCGTGCGACCGATGTCTACAGGGTGGATCGATCATTTCGGGAGCGTTTCGAGCGGGATGCGCCGGTGTACGGCCTCCGCTGGGCGTTGATCATCCTCAACGAATTCATCCCGGCCGGCTGGCAGCGTCGAATCGCCGCGGGCGAAACGACGGAGCGCCACATCGTTCTCGAACGCCAGCTCGCCAAGGCGGGTGCCGTGCTCGCTCGCGTCCGCGGCCGCGGCCCACGATGAACGGTGCCTCGGTGCTCGACGCGCGATCGATTGCGCTGCGTGGACGGATCGTCGATGCGCTCGAGGGTGGCCGGCGCGGCCATGTCGGCGCCTCGCTCTCGCTCGTCGAAATTCTGCGCGTCCTCTACGACGACGTGCTGCGCGTACGGCCCGCCGAACCCAGTTGGCCGGATCGCGATCGCTTCATCCTGAGCAAAGGCCACGGCTGCCTGACGCTCTACGCGGTCCTTGCGGATGCGGGGTTCTTTCCGGTTGACGAACTCGCGCGGCAGTGCACGCCGGATGCGCTGCTCGGCGGCCATCCCGATACGCATGTTCCGGGGGTCGAAGCGGCAACGGGTGCGCTTGGTCACGGTCTTGCTCTTGGTGTCGGCATGGCGCTCGCCGCGCGCATGCGCGGGCGGCCGGCGCGAACGTTCGTCGTGATGGGCGACGGCGAGATCGATGAAGGCTCGGTTTGGGAAGCCGCGCTCTCCGCCGCCAAGCACAACCTCTCGCATCTCGCGGCGATCATCGATTACAATAAACTGCAGTCTTACGGGCCGGTCAGCGATGTATTACCGCTCGAACCGCTCGCCGACAAATGGCGCGCCTTCGGCTTCGCCGTGCGCGAAGTGGACGGGCACGACGTTGCGGCGTTGCGGGCGACGTTTGCCGCGCTGCCGTTCGAGGACGGGAAGCCGAATCTGATCGTCGCGCATACGATCAAGGGCCGAGGCATCCCGTTCGCCGAGGGCGATCCGCTTTGGCACCACAAAGCCAGCGTCGATGCCGAGACGGTTGCACGTTTGCGCGGCGCGCTCGCGGTGGCTGCGCATGCGTAAGGTTGCGATGGAGATGATCGGCAAGCTCGCGCAGCGCGACGAGCGCGTTGTGTTTGTCGGCTCGGATCTCGGGGCTGGCGTGCTCGCCGCGATGCGGGCGGCCTCTCCCGAACGATTCTTCATGGAGGGCGTCAGCGAACAGGCGATCATCGGCATCGCGGCCGGCATGGCGATGGACGGCTTCATTCCCTACGTCAACACGATCGCGACGTTCCTCACCCGCCGGTGTTACGAGCAACTCGCCGTCGACGTCTGCATGCACGGGTTGCCGGTACGCTTGATCGCCTCCGGCGGCGGTGCCGTGTACGCTCCGCTCGGTCCGACGCACATGGCATTCGATGATTTTGCGCTGTTGCGTGCGCTGCCCGGGATGACGATCGTCGCGCCGTGCGATGCACCCGAGATGGCTCGCCTGATGGAGGCCTCGCTCGATCTCGCGGGGCCCCTCTACGTGCGGATCGCGAAGGGCGGCGATCCGGTCGTTTCGCGTGCCGAGCTCCCGTTCACGATTGGGCGCGCGATTTTGCTCGAAGAACCGGGCGATGTCCTCTTCGTCGGGACCGGGGTGATGACGACGCGAGCGCTCGCCGCCCGTGAACTGCTCGCTGCGCGCGGCATCGATGTCGGCATGCTTCACGCGCATACGGTTGCGCCGCTCGACGTCAAGGCGATTCGCGATGCCGCGCGCGACGTGCGGCTGGTGGTGACCGTCGAGGAACATTTCCGCAACGGCGGCCTGGGCAGTGCGGTCGTGGAGGCCTTCGCCGATGCCGGCGTGGCGATGCCCGTTCTGCGATGTGGATTCCCGCCGGCCTATTCGTATGCGTTCGGCTCGCAAGATCACGTGCTGACGAAAAACGGTCTCGATCCGGCCGGACTCGCGCGTGCGGTCGAAGACATTCTTGCTGCGCGCACGGTGCCGGCATGAACGCGACGCGCACGGCCCGGCGGATCGACTTTACGCAGACTTTGCATTCATCGACAAAGCGCGATTATGTCGCGCGGGTGGTCGAGCACGACAAAGCCGAGTCCGCAACGGTCGCCGCCCAATTCGGCGCGGCGTATTGGGACGGCGACCGCCGCTACGGCTATGGCGGCTACCACTATGATGGGCGCTGGTTCCCGGTCGCCCAGGCGATCGCCGCGCACTACGGGCTGCGCAGCGGGGACCGCGTCCTCGACATCGGCTGCGGGAAGGGCTTCTTGCTTCACGAGCTGACGCGTGCCGTGCCGGGTTTGATCGTCGCGGGGCTCGACATCAGTACGTATGCGATCGAGCACGCGCACGAGAACGTCAAGCCGTTTCTCGTTGCTGGAAGTGCGGCAGCGCTGCCGTATGCGGCAGGCGAATTCGATCTCGTCCTCTCGCTCGGAACCCTGCACAATTTGGGCGCCGCCGATCTGTTCGAGGCACTCGGCGAGATCGCGCGCGTCAGCAAGCGCCACGCGTATGTGATGGTCGAGTCGTACCGTGACGAACGTGAGAAGGCCAATCTGCTCTATTGGCAGTTGACCTGCAAGAGTTTTTACTCGGTGGCGGATTGGGAGTTCGTCTTCGAGCGCGCCGGATATCATGGGGATTATGGCTTTATCTTTTTCGAATGACACCGCCGCGAAAGTGCTGGAGCTCGACGCGCTCACCGAACGCGCCGCCGCGCTGCGGGCCGATGGGAAGCGCATCGTCCATGCGCATGGCGTCTTCGATTTGTTGCATCCCGGCCATATTCGGCATTTGGCGGAGGCGAAGAGCTTCGGCGATGTCCTGATCGTGACGATCACGGAAGACCAGTACGTGAACAAGGGGCCCAACCGGCCCGCGTTCCCGGACCTGCTGCGTGCGGAAGCCCTGGCGGCACTCGCGGCGGTCGATTACGTCGCGATCAACCGTGCACCGACCGCTATCCCCGCGATTGACGCCCTCATGCCCGACGTCTATGCGAAGGGTCCCGACTACAAGAGCGCGGCCGACGACGTGACCGGGAAAATCGTCGATGAAGAGGCGGCGGTGCGCGCGCATGGCGGGCGCATCGCGTTCACGGAAGACATCACGTTCAGTTCCTCGACGTTGCTCAACGCGTATTTGCCTTCGTATCCGGTCGAGGTACAGGCGTATCTTCGCGAGATTCGCGAACGCTATTCGCTCCGCGAAGTGATCGACTGGCTCGACCGGCTGCGTGACCTTCACGTCGTGCTCGTGGGCGAGACGATCCTCGATGAGTACGTGTACTGCGATCAGATGGGGAAGTCGGCGAAGGAGCCGGTGCTCGCGATGCGTCACCGCTCGACAGAACTCTACGCCGGCGGCGTGCTCGCCGCCGCAAATCATCTCGCCGACTTCTGTAAATCGATCGAGGTCGTGACCTATCTCGGCACGATCGACGGCCAGGAAAAATTCGTCCGCGAACACCTCAAGCCAAAAGTTCGCCTGAGCCCGATCTACAAGGCGAATAGCCCGACGATCGTCAAGCGCCGCTACGTCGAGGCGACCCTCAAGACGAAGCTCTTCGAGCTCTACGTCATCAACGATGACGACCTCGATGCTGCGCACGAAGCCGATCTGTGCGGCCTGCTAGAGATGCGGATCGCCGGTGCCGACTGCGTGATCGCCGCCGATTTTGGCCACGGCCTCCTCACTCCCGCATCGAAGACGCTGCTCGCCTCGAAGGCCAAGTTCCTCGCCGTTAACACGCAAATCAACGCCGCCAATATCCGCTATCATGCGATCTCGAGCTACCCACGGGCCGATTACATCTGCATCAACGAGGGCGAGTTGCGGCTCGATGCACGCAACCGGTATGGCCCGATCGCCGACCTCGTCACGGAACTTGCCGGCAAACTCGAATGCAGCCGGTTCTTGGTGACGCGCGGTTCGACCGGCGTAAGTTATTTCGACGCCGGCGTCAATACCGTCTCGCCGGCCTTGACGACGAACGTCATCGACCGCATCGGATCGGGCGACGCGGTGCTGGCGATCACCTCGGCTTGCGTGGCGGCGGGTATCCCTTCGGATATGGTCGCGTTCTTCGCGAACGTGATCGGCGCGCAAAAGGTCAAGATCATGGGCAACCGCGAGTCGATCGGCCGTGCCTCGACGATCAAGTTCATCGAGGCGTTACTCAAGTGATGCGGACGTCGGTCGAATAACCCGTGGACCTTGGACTTTTGGGCCGGACGGCGCTCATCACCGGGGCCAGTCGCGGGATCGGTCGGGCGTGCGCGCTGGCCCTCGCCGCCGAGGGAGTTTCGCTGCGCATCTGCGCGCGTGGCGTCGACGCGCTCGATTCCGTTCTCGCCGAACTCGGCGGTGAGGCTGCGGGCCACCGTCGTTTCGTCGTGGATCTCGAAGCGGTCGCCGGACCCCAGACGCTGCTCGATGCGCTCGGCGGCGAGTCGCCCGACATCATCGTGCATAATGTCGGCGGTACGCATGGCGTACGCGATCCGCTCGCGGCGCTCGACGATTGGCGGCGCGTCTGGCGCCTCAATTGTGAAATCGCGATGGAACTGAACGCGGCGCTGATCCCGGCGATGGTCGAACGGAAAGACGGCCGGATCGTGGTGCTTTCTTCGCTTGCCGCATTCGAACACCAAGGGGCGCTTGCGTATTCGGTCGTGAAGGCGGCGTTGACCGCGTATGTCCGGGGACTC
>Ga0116230_10001133_pt1 | contig 24817 bp, 20 predicted proteins | sample S1TSphfallax_3_FD_88678 | JGI IMG/M metagenome (GOLD analysis project Ga0116230, IMG submission 88678) | Host-associated microbial communities from peat moss isolated from Minnesota, USA - S1T2_Fd - Sphagnum fallax MG | ecosystem: Host-associated > Plants > Peat moss > Unclassified | place... | reverse complement strand
AATAACATTTTTCCATGATAATATTAATTTATTTTTCTAGAATAATCTTCAAGCACTAATGATGTGCATGTAAGATTTCTATGATGTAGTCTTAATACACCCTTACTTAATCTTCACTTCTATCAGGTCCTTAAATGTCAAAATCAAATTTAAATCCTAGCATTTCCACTTAAGTAGCCTCAAGTGAATTACAATTTTGTAAAGAACTTAGAAGGGATAAATCACAATTTTAGGAAATCCAGAATGTGACGAATGGTGCGAGCTAGGTATTTGGCTCAATGCTCCATGGAAAGGGGGTTGATGGGGCCTCATAACTAACAATGATGCCCATCATCGGGAACCCAAGTTCGAAATGAAAACAAACATCATTATCTTCACATTGACCCTCTTCAAACCTTTCTAGCGCAATTCCACAAGCGGGAACAAATTCCAAGTAAATCGCTAAAGCATGTGGGTTAGGAGACAATCAACGATCCCATGCCGAACGATCAACTTGAGTGCCCACCACTTTTTTGAACGGTTCTTTGTCGCGCAACTATTTGGAGACATTCACATCAAGCAACGTTTCTCCAAGTTATTCCTTTTTTACAAGTGCAACTGGAGGCTTTGAGGGCATAACAACACCATCCGCCGTGATTGAATCTTCGTATGTGTCAACAAAAACCAAACGGGTAGTCGGAACAATTTGGTACTTGTATTTAGAGGGGGTCAATGCCTTTATTTAACAAATTAGGGTAGGCATAATGTGTGGCAATGACAACGGAACCTCATGAAAACTTGGACATCCTAGTGCTAATGGATTCGTCAAGCCCTAATTTTGACGATGGATCTAGAAGTGCATGGGGGTTCTTGTGATGGAAATTTTTAATCCAATTTGCTATGTATTACACAGCCAATTAGTACATGGTAAATAATAATTACGGGATATCAAAAGAGTAAATGATACACATGAATGTTATTACTACCATTGAGTGGATTTAGTCAAATAGGGACTTAAGGATGTTTACTTGTTACTACCGATAAATTATCCTAGTAATTAGTTACTTGAAATTATTAAGATGAAAAAGTAAGATGTGAAAGTCAAATGGATGAAATGGATAAAGATTGAGTTGAAGAACCTCGTCAAGATGTCCAAGATAAGGAAAAGGACGAATCCTCCAATTCCATTAGTCATGAGGATTATCATCGTGTTTGATTGGAAGATGGAACCCTCTTAATGTTTCATTGGGCATTAAAATTTTCATCTTAAATTCCATTGGAGGGCAAATCATTTTTGATTCACATTGGTTTTTGAAGGATGAGGAGGCCATGGATTGGAGGGAAGGATTTCCACAACTTCCATTGGACAAAAAGAACAAGCTCAAGGAGGGGCGATAAGCTTGGAAAAAATGAGTTTTTAGGGGGTTTTCTTCTTATGAAATTTTTCTTAAGAAGGGGAGGAGAAGGACGAGGAGTTTTAGTAGATGGTGGAAAGAAGGAGAGTGGGTTGGATGTTCCGGGTATTTCGAAAGAATAGAAGTGAGTAGGATAGTGTTGGGAGCTTCAAAATTTTAGAGGAATTTCACAAACCCTCTCGGGTTTGGTAGCATAACTCCTTACTTGTTTGGGTGCAAAGCTAACAATTTAATGGGAAGATGCGCCTTGTAGTTAGCTTTCTAATGAGCTAAGGAAAGCTTGATTTTGACAACATATGTGATAAGAATGATATTTTAAGTGACTAGTGATCTGCAATCAAGTTGAACTTGGTGTTGAATCCTTAAAACTTGGTTTAAAGGGGTGACAATTTAACATAAAATTCTAAGATTTGGAGTGTTCAAGCTTGGAAGATATATCTATCAATTCTAAATTGTAAATTATGCATAGGAAGCAAGGTATATAGTTTCAATTACAAACGCAATTTAACATTTAGAAATACATTTCTATTTTATTTTTCTTTCATCGATAGCATATGTACTTTCAAATATAATCACTTCATGGAACCGGGAGTAGAGGGAAAAAAAGTTGCTTCACACGAAGTTGCCTCCTCCATTGGGGCGATGAACCCTGTTGTTAATAACTTTTCCAAATCTTATTTCACAAGTGTAACATAGTTTGGGTTCATTTGATATTGTGTTTGATGTGATGCAGGTATATTAATAACAAATTTAATTTGATGTTACGCTAAGTGAGGTGGAATACCTCTTAGATCCTTGTATGTCCACGCATAGACATATTTGTATTCTTCCAACATTTGTTCTACTACATTTGCTACAAAAGGGTCCAAATCGGCATTCAATTTTACCACTTGTAGTTCATCGTGATACCTAGATTCAAAGGGTGGATCTAGATGTCTTATATTAGATTCCACTTCACCATCTTCATGTCCTACACTTTGATTTGAACTAGCATAGTGTCAACTACAATTTCTCTTAGTGTGTGTCGAAAATCAAAAATTGGTTCGTAAGTATTTATTTTCATATTAATATCAATATCAATTTTGGGATTCATTTTGATTTCCACATCAAGTACCAATTTTTGCATTAGTATCGATTTTTGCATTAATATTGGTTTTTGCATTAGACATCGATGCCAAGATTTCTAGTTTTGGTAAAGTAATTGTGCCAATTGTAAACAAATTTGTTTCAATTGCCAACAACATATCTTCTTCCTCATTTGTGACTTTGTTAACAAAGTCATAGCATAGTAAGATTTATGGGCATTTGGTGTTGCTATCCAAAATGGTTTGTTACTACTATGGTGTTGATAATGCCATCACCCTCAATGCTTATGAAGTTATCCCCCTAGTCATGTGTAACCTTAGCATTTCGTAGCCATGGATGACCCAACAACATGGAATAATTGGCATTTGTACATTGTTTTTCATCACTTTGAAGGTGATGACATATAAAATGCCATGGATGTGGATTTTCAAGTCTTGGATTAACCCTACTAGTTTGGTTAAGGTTTGGTTTGCCATCCTAAGTCTATAAGGTGCATGTTTCAGGATAGGTAATCCTAATTATTTCCTCAAATCCTCGATGATATTGTTAACATTTGACCCCCCATCCAACAAAACATCTTCCACTATGTTTTTTCCTACATGCACTGAAATTATTCCATGTGAAGATCTATAATGACTGACCCTACATTAAAGGGTGGAGTTTAAAGATGGGTTGGTTAGCTACTTGGTGACATTCTAAAAACCACCTATTGTTTTAAATCAAGGGCCAAATGCACAAATTGACCAAGGGTGAAAATATGTTTACTATTCAATAATTGTTGATCGATTTCCTGGAGCACATCCCATTTTTCAATAATTGTTCCATAGTCACCAACACCAATTCTGATTTCCAATGGTCTAGATGACTCTTGCATCAATGGTTAGTTCCTTTGGTGCTTTCACTGTGGATTTTGATGCTTGCATTTATTGGATGATTGATTTGAAGGTCTTTTGCAACTATTCCTCCTTTTCCCAATCTTTTGTAGTCTTAGTCTTTTGGGGTTCCTTTTTTTGCTACAACACCAATCTTGGGTTTTGGCTTCTTATTTCAATAACTAACACCATGTTGATAGTGGCCTCATCCTTACATGGGAGACTTTGTCTTGGAACATCTCTTGTGCAGTTGATTTATGTGGGTAGTCAAAGATCTTGTGCTCCATTGAATTGCATATGAAACAATGGTAGATTGAAAAACTTCCTTAATTTCGATTCCCCTATTTCTCATGATTTCCACTTGTTCTTCTCCTTGCTTAAGGAGAAAATTCATTCACCAAAACCTATTTTTTGTCCTTTAATTTGTTGTTAGGATTTTTTAGGTTCTAATGACAATGCTTCTTCAAATGCCCTAGTTTATGATTAAAACTACACATCTTTTTTATTCAAATGTTGATTGGTGATTTCTTTGGTTTTTTGGTATTTTTAACAATTTTCAGTACTCCTCTACATTTACCATGGTCTCTTCATAGGCAACTATAGATTCTTTATGCTCAAATAAAGTATCTTGTTTCATTATTGTAGATGCAATTTGTAAGTAGGGGACCAACCTAGTTCGAAAAAAGGTTGTCAACAAACTATCATCCACCTTATGTTGAAGACAATTGGCAAGTTTAAGGATATGTTCATAATAGACCTCAACCTTTTTGTTGTTGCCCTAATTAATGAATATAAGAGCCATGTAAACATATTCATCATTTTGAACAATGTGATAACACTTTTAAAATGTGGCTTCTAACTTTAAAAAAGTACAACTTGGATGAAATTGCATAAAATGTTTGCCCCACTTCAAAATTGCATCTCTCAAGGTGAAACAAAATAGGTTCACTATGTCAACATTTCACTTTTCACCATCAGTTTGAATTTTTTTTGAAACACTTGAACATGAACATTCGAATCTATCCCAATAGAATAAATTGGGTATGGCAACATTTTCCTTGATGAAGGAGCCACAAAGGTAATGGGTGCTAGTGGTGGATACCACAATGGGTACCATGGGTTCTAAGGGGAACTTAACCAAGGAGCACCAAAAGGCACACCTATGCCTCCACCACCTCTTGGAGCTCCTTTGGCACTTGGGGGTTCGCCACCTCTTTCCAAAAGTTCGCTTCCCCCTCTTGGTGGTCCTCCACTCCCATGAAGAGGACTACCACCACCTCTCATAGGTATCAGACCCCCAAAATTACTGAATCTTGATAGGGGGTTTCATGTGGGCAGTTGGAAATAGGGCACTAAATTTTCAGTAGAAAACTTGTCAGTAGGAGCAATTCCTAGGGGAATCATCATGGACACTTGGACACCCTGACTTCCTCTAGTTGCAACAATTTTGGTAGACATCGTATTCATGAAAGAGTATGCAACAAGTTCAATTGTGTTGGAAAAAATAAGTGGAACATTACCTAGGTAGTAAGGATTAAGAACCATTGTCCAAGGGTTGGGAATTTTGTTGTTGCTTGCATAAGACGGTCCATAGTTCCCAAGGTAGGCTAGTAAAATATTATTTCTGATAGGATTCATTGTCAGATATTGATCGCCCAACATCTAGTAACGGGGTAACTTTGAGCAATTGTGAAAGAAGGGTTATGCTTAGGTATTTCAGGAAACTGAATCATTAGAATATGGGAATTAATTAAGATGGTAGGTTGGGTGGTACCACAAAGTGGTTTAATCACAAAAATTTATACTTGGTTGGATCTATAGGGACAATTTTCAACTATTTGTTCCATTTACAAAAAATGTAGATTTGGTCACTAAATGTGGAATCGATAATAAAAGTAAGCATTATCAAAATTGTTTGACATGAATCGTGCTCCTCACAAAGATTCATACTAAAAAAATGGTCAATATCGTAAGTTTTAGAAGTAACCTTTTCCGTTAACTTTGCTAGATCTTCAATTGTCCTCTAAAACTGAAATTTTTCAATCTATAGGACTCAAGTATTCGATGCAAAAATAAATTAATATTTAAAAATATCATTTTTGGTAAGGGTCTAAACATGGCCTCGCGAATGTCACAATCCTAACCTTGGGCTCATGACCAAGGCAAAGGCATGGAAAGGTGTGGGCTAAAAGTGCAACCAATCACATTTGCACTCCTAAGAATGCGAGGGAGTGTGTGAGGGAATGAGCCCACACACTCCAATGTGGATTCTTATTTTGGGAGTTGGAGTCCCTATGGAGTCTCAAATCTTCATAGAGTGATTTAAGGGGTTAAAACTCATCAAATGAAATATTTCCTTATACCATTGAAAACCTCTAGAGACATAAATGTCTAAAATGGTCTTACATGATCCATTTGAGTATTTAAAACACAAGTTATGGCAAAAAAAAAGGTCGAGATCATAGTGTCAATTTGACCATTAACCATTAAAAGTTAGGATTCGCCCTAAAATACATGTGTGTAAGTGGTGTGTGACATATTTTTGGAAATCTCTCAATAAAGTCTAAAAATTTGATTTAGACCTCATTTTAGTTGAAGGTCTTCATAAGAAGTTATGGGCTTCCAGAGTGGCGAGAGTCCCAATTTTGAAAATTTCAGGATTTTCCATTTGGGAGTCTTGAGAAAAATGACATTTTGGGTCAACCCCTATGGTTAATCATAAAGAATATTATAAAGGGGGAAGGTGATGGCTTCCCCCAAGTCCAGGTCATGGTGAGTCTTGTGAGTTTGTGTATGTTCATGGCTTATTTGTGCACCAAAAATGTTCTAACTATGCACTAACCAACTTGTTTGTTTTGTGCAGGTTTGTGTGAATAATTGACCTACTTGTAACTCATCTTAGTCCCCATCCCAAAGCTCTAGCATGCCCCTCTTACCCCCAAAGTGCTATGAGTTAGGGAATGTACCCCAACTCCTTCTTTCGTTATTTTCATTTTCAAACTTGCATTTGAATCTCTCAAGGAATTTAAGGATGCATAGGACACTCCATCATATTTCAATTCCAATGGGACCTAAGCAAGGTCCCTTCTTAAAGATGTAAAGGGTTCATTTTCTATATGCTTCTTTCACACCCTCGATTTAATTGGGACTAAATTGCAATCAAAATCTCTTCCCTAGTAGTTGTCTTTATAAGGTTTGGAAAACCACTTGTGTGTTTTTGATACATATGTGTAGATAATAGGGACATTATGGCATGCTTTTGAAGCAACCATTACCAAAAAGGATGTTGCACTTGAAGAGGCCTTAAATGTAAAGATCGAGGTCATGCATTGGAAAAATGAGTTGTGCCAAGCTCAAACATAAGCTCGACATGATGCTTTGACAACCAAGCATTAGAGTAAACCAAGTCCAACTTTGCAAGTATGCAAAACCAATTCGATGTCTTTGGCCGAATACAAGGAATATTGAACTCAACTCCCTACCCTCCAAAACCGGTTGACAATCAATCAAGTTGATTTAGACTATCTATAAATCAAAAGGATAAAATTGGAGGTGGAATACTAGAAAGTGGAAACTAATTAGAAATCTTTAGAGTTTATTGTTACAATGGATGCACATGAACTCAAAATTGCAATACAATGGGCCAAGCGTTTAGAAAAGGAAAATGTGGACTTATATGTGGGATTGTGCTCCCATGTAGACAATTTGAAAAAGCCTATCGAAACCCTCGAGTGTCTGTAGTTTAACGTCCAAAAGTTATCTTTCCATACTCCTATTACTGAAGAACATTTGGAGGACCTGTAGATGCAAATTCAGTTGTTCATCTGGAAAGCTAGGGAATTAGATTATTCTTTCCACCAAATGGCCAAATTGGAGGTGATCAAAACCAAAAACATGTTCATGAAAGCAGAGCTCCTCATCTATCAACAAAAGGTTAGGAAGAATTAGGTTGAATAGGTGGATTTCTATAAGGCATAGATTACCGAAATTATGAATGACACTTTCATCAACTATTGAAAAAACAAGGAATTGTTAAGACTTTGATTAGTTGCTTATGACCCAAAAAAATTTAGATTTTGTTGTACCACCTTTTGTTCCTCCTTCTCTAGATAGGACATCATCTAGAACCAAATTTGGGACAATTCGTATCGAAGGAGCAAAAGAAGGAATCAGAACCACAATGGGGGTGGATTCCATTGCTGCCAAAGTGGCTACTGAAACAACTTAGGTTGTTCGTGATACCACTAAAGTTGCTACCAAAATTGTGCATCCTTCCACCCTATGTACCATCATAGAAATTAAGGAAAGTACCAAAAACCTCCAATTGGGGGACGACACTAGAATTGCTCCAACGATAGAATAAATAATTTTTTGGTAGGAATAGGATAGTTTTACTTTATCCTAAGGACAAAATCCAAAATAGAAGTGAGGATAATGTTAAGGTTTAAAAAAAAATTAGGCCAATTTTGAAGAGTTGTAATTTTGTATCGAAAATCAAACTTCACCAATTTTTGATATATGAATTGATTTTACACTTCTACCAATTTTAGGTTACTATCAATTCTAAGTTATAATCGATTTTAGAATAGAACCAATTTTAGATAACTACCGATTTTAGGTTAAATCAATTTTAGGATACTATCGATTTTAGATCACTACCGGTTTTGAGAAGTTGTTTATTGATAAAACTGAAAAATTAGATGTCACTTTTGACTTCTATCCCAAGTTCTAAATGTAGGATAAGGTTGGATAACTTAGAGTTTAGGAGAATTTTTAGGGGTTATCATTTTTGGTAGGATCCCCATCGTTTTTTTACGAACTTGAAGTATTTTCTTGGTGAAGCTCAAAGGGTTTTTTTGGTGGATTTATGTTTTTACTCAATTGTAATGTATTTTGGCCTTTTGGAGTTTTTTTCATGAAATGAGTTTTTTTTTACTCAATTTTTTGCTTCGCAAAGTGTGTTAAAATTGTTTTTACCATTTGTTGTTGTGATTACAAGCTTTGGAGATGTTGCATAATTATTTATTTTTATCTATTTATTTTTGCCTAACTATTTTCCACTTGTTTTAAAATAATTATTTGTCACTAAACATTAATAGATTTGAGGTCAAGTTTATCCTGATTTTTAATCAAGAACTCAAAAAACATTTAGGAATTCACCAAATGGGCTTAACAACATCATCACCGCACACCTCCATATGTATATGAAAATCATAAGTGTCATCCATTTCATCATGTTGTGCATGCTAATTTTATGTTTGAATTATTGTTAATAATTGTGGTGATCTACTCCTCCCACGTTTCATCTGTTACAATTGTTCATTTTGTTTCTACTCCTGTAATGAGATGTTTCCTTCAATGGTTTAGAAGGAACATGCCTTGTAACCACTCCTAAGACTGCAACCTTAAATGGTTTTGTACTCCCCCTCATGTATTTATAAGGTCAAACATCCTCCATCGATTTCCTTTTCTGTTTTGATCTTTCCCCAATGTTAGATATGTTCTTCCTTTTTCCAACAATTTGTGGGGATCCCATCAAAGCTCCTTTCCTATTATTCAAACTTATTGTAATTTCTCTTTTATCCTTTTTGGTTTTTAAAAAGTTTTTGTTATTTTTCTTTATAGCCACATATTCCTTTTAAAACATGAAACAAAACAATTGTTCTAGAACTAACATTGAATGATAGGTTTATTTTTTGTCCTCCTATTTCCCATCCAATTGCATCTTTTTGTGCATCTTTGTCCATCTATCCAATTCATTACACAAATTATTTAACATAGTTTGTGCTTAATCCTCTTAAATTTTTTCCTCCACCTTCATGATTGTAAATGCATTCTTATTACTCATGTAATTCACCTTTTCTTTCTAGTATACCACAAATATCACATCTAGGTATCTAATGCTAAATGGCATTTTGCATTTCTTAAAATTTGTTAACCTGCATTTGTGTATGGTGGTTTATTATCATGATTGAACAATAACTTCTCTGCCACTAATTTGTTCACCTATCCATTTAAATTTTCAATAACCTAATCTAGTAAACTCCAAACACATCAATCATCAATTTTTTATTTATGACATACATTATGCCTTCTGTCCCAAAATAAATCTCAAATCCTTTGATCACAATTTTTTTCAAAAATTCCATCAGAGCTCCATGGTTTGATTCCTTCCACTCAATGTCCAACAATGTAACTAGACATGCCTTACTAGCCCATGCTTCTTCTCCCTCCCCCATCTTTTTTGACATATCTATTCTTTCAACTTGTTTGGAATAACTTTGTTTGGTTGGAGTAAATAACATCCTTTTGTCATCTAGGATCCTATTCCTTCTTTGTTCCAAATTAAAGTCTTATGATCCATTACCTAAATACTCTTTCTTCACTTTGAAATCCTAGTGAGTATTTCAAACTTGGTTGAGATGGTGTGGTAGACATTGATTGTTGTCCTATTTTTTGTTAATGCTTGACCTCCAAAGTAATTTTTGTAGCTTTTTGAACTTTTGGCACTTCTATAATTAGTTGTTGTGTTGATCAAACTTGAGTTGTAAGATCATCACAACATTGTATGCCACCAATAAAATATCCACCAATAGCCATTAATAACCTATGATAAGTTAGCCTAAAATAACCACCAATAGCCACCAATAGAATACCCAATAATAGCCACCAAACAAATAACCACCAATAGAATAAACACTAATAGCCACCAATAAAATAACCAATAATAACCACTAATAAAATAGCCATAAATAGCCTATCGTAATATAACTTAGAGTAACCAATAATAACATAAGTTGAAATAATTTTCAATAACCAAAAATAAGTAACAATAACCTCACATAACCAAAAATAACGTAAGATGAAATAACTTAGAATAACCAGAAATAATCTATAATAATCATAAATAACCTAAAGTGAAATAACTTATAATAGCCAAAAAAACTTTTAATAGTAAAAATTAGCCTAAGGTGAAATAACCTTAAATAACAAGAAATAATCATAAATAATGTAAAGTGAAATATTTTTAAAAAATGAAAAGTAGCTCTAGAATAGTTAAAAGTAGCCTAACATAAATAATAATATTATATTAGCAAAAACCTTATCCATTTATTAAACATTTTTTTTTTCAAAAAAATGGTCATTGAAATGTTATTGAATAGTGATATTCAAAAAAAAAATTCAAATGATTTTACACTGTCAAAAGGAAATAAATATAATTATGTACATTATTGAAAAAATAAAATTAAACTTTAATAATTTCATTTGGACAAAATATGAATAAGATATGAATTTTCAAGGTTTATGTTTTTGTAATGTTTAAAATGAAATATTTGATAAATAAAATGCAATGTAACACATTGTCACAACAATTGTGGTGACTTGATGTTAAAGGTGTTTGCCTCCATCCTAGAGGTCAAGGGATCAAACCTCACAAATTGTGTGTTTGTGGTCAACAATGGTAAGTTGACCAAATATTCTCCCATGTAGTTCCTTAGAGTAGGTGTTTACTTAGGTTGATTTCATGGCCTATGTACCTATGTTAGGTTTTTAACCTAACATAGGTAATGACATGTGTTAATAATTCATAGGTTGAAAATCATGAAATTATCAATAATATTAAATATTATGTTAAATATTAAATAATTTAAATTTAATTGATTTCCATGTTGCCTAGTTAATTAACTAACAAGTGAAATGGTTTGGTAAATTTGTATTTCATTTGAAAGTAACTTGTTTCACTAAGTATTAATGGACCAATTCATTGTCTTTAGCAATTGGTCCCCTGTTCACTAGGGGGTTGACTAATTTCACCATGGTAAAAAGTCCCAATTCACTCAAAATCTAGTGAAACCCATAATGAACTAAGACACATTTTGGTGTAATGTTTGTGGAGGTTGACAGTTTCTATGCTAAATTCATTATTGGTGGTTGTCATCAGGAGTTACTTCGGAGGCAAATGTCCATGAGCTTGCAAATTAGCTTAACTTTTAGCATTTTTATGTCAAACAATGGGGAGGTTTCACGGTCCATGTGAACATTTCACCTATGAATTTCCTATGATTCCCTCTCTCTTCTATTTACTCAAAATTGGAATTCAATTTGCACTCAAGTTCCATTTACATTCCATTTCATCTATGTTTCCATCTATGTTGTGACCTTTCAAATTTTATTAATCTTTCCTTTCCTTTCTCTGTAGAAGTTCAGTGATGAAGAATGGGCTTACATGTTCACTTGTAATCTAGTTGAAATTGTGCATAACATCTAGTTACAACAATTGAGAAAACGTAGCACTTATTTGTACACAGTAACATTTGACGACTACATTCATGCTTTCAAACAATTTACATTGTATAAACAATATTTGCAAGGTGGTCCATTTGGTCATGGTCCTGATACAAATGAATTGTTGTTGAGGAGGACCCAAGGGTCAAGTGATCCTACTAAACTTATCACAGTAGTGGCAAATTACACATATGAATTGTCCTTCACAAATCACCTACCACACCTCAAGGGAGAAGAGGTTTTGGGTCTTCTAAATAACCTATTGATTGTCCTTTTAGCGCTAACAGTGATTCCCATCATCTTAACCATGTGAATTTCTCTTATTCATGAATAACCGTTCTTGCTGCTAAACCCAATATTGTGGACAATGTACACATGCAACAATTGCCCTCTAGTTCCAATGAGTTACTACCTTTGGTATCTTGAGGTGGCCTGGAGTTGAAGGAAAGTATTCGTGTTGATGACTAGTGGTGTATTGAACATTGCCCACCCAATTTTGCAATTCAATGTTTTGCATTACAAAGAACCACAACACTCAAATGCAAAGCAAGGATCAACCTTTATAAATTTGTAAATGGAACTCCTACTCCATGTTACTTAGGTTTCTAGGTACAATATCGTAGCGGATCATTTGAACACCATAAGCATTAGTTTTGTCTAAATGACTTCAGTCGTTGCATTAATGGAACATTGTGAAAATTTGCAATTTTTCGGCCTTTAGGTTCCAACTATATGGCCCATCCAAGAAGGTACTAACTTAACTCAAAATGAATTAACAATTTTAGAAGAAGTATGGTTTTCCTTTTACCACCTCCATAGAAACAACACTTGAAATTTATGTGGCTCCCAATCTTTTTGTTCAAGCAATTCCCATGTGCCTACTAAAATGAGTTGCCCCAGTCTTGTAAGGCCTTCTAATGCAAGTTGTTGGCCTATAACTTGTGGTGGCAAGAAGGTGAAACAACCTTCAATTTTCAAATTGACACAACACATTAACAATTGGGAGGTCAGCATTTTGTTTTTCAAGTGCATTGTTTTCTTTGTTGTTGATGTCCCCCCACCTGGGTACGAACGAATTTATAATATTCTTCCAGATGACAATCGATATGACATGACTATTGGAAATTTCCTTGGATGTTCATCTGTTTACTTTGCGGCAATGTTAAAAGGTTCTTTAGGTGGCCTTAAGACATGTGCAATGTAAACATGTGTATCAGGTCTTGTAATTGATTATGTTTTATGGGCTCACAAAAGACTTCATTCATTACTACATGTGGAGTTGGGATGAAATTCAATGTTTGTTACAACGCTTTAAAACCTTAAACTCTAGTGATTATACATCACAATTATATATGTATCAAATCAATTGTGATTTTTTCATTCTTGAAGCTTGTAATAAAACTTTTGACAATCATAACACATTTCCTTGTATATTGTTTCTTTGTGTATAATATTATAGTACCTTAACCATTTCACAAATATTTATCAACCATGCAGTTTCCACCCATTTTAGTAGTTCTTGAAAGCAAATAATTTTGTTAACCCCTAGACATTTTGAATATTGATTGCATTAGGGATTATGAAATGCATCCTTTTATTTTATTTTCATGTCCTCACATGAGGTTGCACTCAAAAGCTCTATTCGCCAAGCCCATGTTTAAAACCAATAAACCTTTGTTGATTCCAAAAAATATTTTGGTGACATGGCAAAATATTTGATGACATGTCATGAAAAAAAAATCCATGTCACTTGAAGTTTGCAACATGGAAAAATAATGTACCAAGAATATTCCATAACATGGCATGGAATATCCACAAAGATTTTGTCCTTTCAAGTGCCCAACTCATTTATTCATGTGAGCCTATTCACTTGCTCAATTGTTAGGGTCATTGGAGAAAGGTTTTAGGCAACCTTGATGATAAATGGTCACAGACTATCATAATATATTAGCTATGGTTAGTGCTAACCATGGTGAAAATAGTAACCTTGTAAGGAGAAATCTATGACATCTATCAAAAAGCTAATGGAACACCCAATTTTAGCTAATTGCAAAATTGTTCATAATGACAAAATTATGGTTCCTAATGACTACTGCCAAGATTGAACATTGCCACAAATATTTACTCCTAGATTGAACTTAAGGTTGGTGTTGACCATTAACAACCATACAAGTTGTGCTTGGTGACATCCATTTAAAAGTTTGATTTAAAAATTTAAGCATATTGATCAAGGTTATAGTCATTGCCAACTATAGCCCAAATCGATCTCGTTTATCACTTTCAAAGAACAATCATAGAGATTATTCTTCCTTGTTCAAAATATCATGGGTGTTAACCATACCAAAGTTAAAATTTCTTTTGTAGATTGATGGTATAGTTTTTGTAGACCATAGTTCAAATTGATCTTACATATTGTTATAAATGAGGATTGCAAAGAGATCTAACCTATTTTTAACTCCTAGCCCAACTAATGAGTGTTGATATTGGCTAAGATATCAAAGCTATGGGTATTGTCAACCATAGTTTAAATTGTTGTTATACTTCTTTTTTTCATAATTAAGTCCATAGCTACGAAGGATCTCACAAATCCTTCTTTTACATTGAAGCCAAGTTTGCAAATCAATCTTCAAAAAAGTTATCAACATACACCATATTTGTGTTCAAACCGATCTTTACGAATATTAATTTTTTAAATCACTTGAAAAAACATACAACAAATTGATTCACATGTCTATTGACGATTACAGTTGTTGGTACACCTTCATCAAGATTTTATCTCCTTGTAGTCGTTTGCAATTGAAAAAAGAAAACTTTGATGAACATCAAGATTCTTTGAATTGACATTATAAATAGGCACAAATCTTCAACACTCGCTCAACCTTCTTGCAAGGAATATGTTGAAACACTACAAGGAATGAAACATACATGTTCTATGTGATTATGCATACATACTTTCCTCCTTTCTCTTGCCATACACTATAACCATCGACTTCTTCCATCTACTCATTAGTATCTCCTTGCACAATGAAAACATAAGTGATTAAAGGTCATGAAATGCATGATTCGCTCTTTATCAAACTCCCTAAACTTTCCAACATCTCAAGTCCTATATTCATTTCTATATTCGCACTTCAACTAAGCTCTTCATTCTACTTCAAAGAAATTTGGGGTAAAAAATATTTAAAATTTGTTTTAGTCAATAGAATACCTTAGTCTCCCAAATAGTCTCCATGTCCTCATTGCTAAGCTTGTTGTCTCCTTATGTGTTGTTGCCATCTTGTGTGCAATACAATTGCAAATCTCCTCTTGCAACTATCTATCTTTCTTTGAGGACTGAGATCCTTGCCTCCTCCTCCCTAGTTATTTCAATTTCTTCCTTATTCTTTTCCTTATCTACTAGCTTGCTCCTCACAATTTCACGCATGGCCATTGATACATGTCTCTCCTTGCAACTAGTCCAATTCCTTTTACATTTCCTTCTCCTTGTTTATTTTCCTTTTGCCTTTTTCTCTAGAATGTGTTGCATTATCAAGATTGCAACTATTTTTGTAATCATACAACATGATGGTGGAACTCTTGATTTTAGGAAATCCTATTGTCTTATAAATCCCACATGGTGTTATAGGTGTCGTTGGATGTTTAATGTTCACAATCAACGGCCAAGAGAATATATCTTCATTTGCCCTAAAATCAATGATAAAGTGTTTTTTGGAAAATGTTGTGGCTCTATTCTCAACACATTGTTGACATACACTCAACACAAGGGGAAATTTTAAATGGAATTTTTATTATTGAAAAATATAATTATACTTCATTGATTTATATCATTTGGAAAACAAAGTTTAGACAATATCTTTTTTCTTTGGCATGTGATTAGGAAAATTGAAATGTCTACATATTCTTCATTAAAATTTCCAAGAAATTTTCTTGATATTTCAAATATATGGTTCTTTTATTTCATCCAAGCTTAGGAATATTTGATGGGGTTATATAATAAAATTTCCCATAGTTGTTATTCAACCCTATTATTCATAAACGTGTTGTAATATCATTTTATTAATAGACATAAGACGTCTTTTGAATGCCGCATCTATGTGTTGTGTCATTTTTTGAATTGAAAGCAAAAATATACTATTGTTGGCAAGTTTTTGTCATATCATTATTGCCCCTTTTAACCAAGTTTCATTCCCTTTGTAAAATTTCAATGACCTATTGGAGCCTAGAAAAGTTTTCTCACCCATTTCCATACTCTTGGGGATTTCTCACACATTAAATTATCATCAATCTTTGGAATTTTTGATTATTCGACTATAAATATTGTTTCAATTCTTGTACTATATTTGTTGAATTGAGTCTTGAAATAATGTTATTGTTTTGATTCTTGAAAGGCCGTTATTGTATTGATTCTTGGAAAGTTGATTCTTCAAGATTGTTACTAAAAAAATTTGCTTTTCAATTCTATAATTATTTATAGTAAAGGGGCCCTAACTAATGGTGTTTCTAGATGCAATAGTCTTGAAGGCACCCATGTCATTTGCCCCCATTTCCAACGAACATCAATTCACAGGCACTCTTAAGGTCTTATCTACAAGATATGAGGCTATGAACATCCATTTGAACTTCTTGAGTCATGTGAATTTTTCCTACCCAAAAATAATTGGATTTTAAAAAAATTGTGTAGATTTATGTTGGATGCCCAACATTCTTTCTCCAATTCTTCCTCTCTTAAACCTCCATTTTGCACAATTTTTTACCATAAATAAGGCATGTAATCTTTGTCCAATTCTACGAACATTTGAAATTCCAAAAGTGACCAAATTGTTTTTTAAAAAATTTAACCACAATGATTTTCCATATTGGGTAAATGCATATTACGGTGGACCAAAACATGCACCCAAAAATTTCATTTCTACACTATTTTTAGTGTTTTCATCACCCTAAAAATTATTTTTTCGATTACAAATTAAGTTTTTGCAAGAACTATGTGTTGCACATTTTTTCTGATACATTATAAAAACAAATTCAATGAAAGCACTTGAATCAAACTCATAAAACACATATTGAAAAGTACTTGTGAATTTTGACTTTCCAAAAAAGTACTTAAATGCCCACTTTCATTAATAATGACATCCTTAATAAGAATTTTAGTCTCCACTTTGATCATACAACTTGTGGCAAAATACTATCGAACAAATAATTTAATAACCCAATATCTATGAATCCATTTACAATTATGTAGGGACTAAATAAAGATTATCAATAAATTTAAAACACAGGTTTTAAAGTCCCCCCTAAACCAAAAAATGAACATATGGTTAATATGTTATTTTTACAATAATATAGATCATATATGTGAGTCTCTTTTTCCAAAATTAAAAAAAAAAATCTAACTTAAGAAACATCGTGTAGTTAAAGGGCCAAGAATTTTTACACTATGACACAAAAAAAGGGACATTGTAGTATGCATTTACCCTATTGTGTTCTATGGAGAATTTTGCTTAGTTGAACTTTTAATTTTTTGATGGAATTTAATCCTTTTGGCCATATTTGTTTTCAAGGTTGGTTCAACATTTTTATAGTCATTGTTTTGGTATAATTTAAATTTGGGGTTTACTTATGCTCTATTGAGTTGGATTGCCTTCTTCTAGTCTTTAATATCAATTACACTTTATTGAAAGATCTTGATAGAACACAATTTGGATTTTTTATGGTATATTATATATTATAATTTTCACTTTGAAGCCACTCAACAACATATCCAATTTTCATTCCGAGAAATAGGTCCTCACTTTAATTAACATCACCCTTGGAATATTCTAGTTTCATTTATGTCGTTAGGTTTTATTTTCCCTCGACATATAGATGCCTTCTCAATTACCTCCTTTGTTCAATGTTAGGATTGTTCCCACTCTCATTTATTGCTTTGTTTTGGTCATTTTCATTTTTCAATTTTGGCATCTATATCATTATTATTGTTGCAATCTCAATTAAGGGCCTAAAATTTATGTCAAGGAAAGTGATTCTATCTATTTGGCCCACTTGGTTGTCTATAATCTTGCCATGCCTTGATATCTATGATTGGAGATAACCTTTAACATCCTATGGTTAGTCTTCCTTGTGTTTTTGTTATACTATGGTTCAATACTTTTGTTTTTTGCATTGAATTCCCATGTTCAAGTTTTTTTTCTTTCCCTCAAATTTAGTTATTGGTGCAACAACATTTGTTGTTGTCTAATTGTGAAACTATTGTGAAATATATCTTCTTGATTAGCTTCTATTGTATTCTCAATGGCTACTTTTCATGATGTAGGAAAGCATGATCTTACCATATTGGTTAATGATTTTGGAGTTGTACAAGTGACTAAAAATGTCCTTTATGCAATGTTTGCATTCTAAAGAGGATATGTGCATGTTTCTAAGGATGTTGTTTACATGGAAGACAATGTTGTTTTAAGTTTTGTTTATCAAGTTTCAAATGTTAATCCTGCAAGGATGTTTTAGACTATCACTAGTGGTAGGTATTAGATCATCAGCAAGAATGAACTCAATAATTCTCAAGATATTGTTCTAACATCGGGCACAATTGCATTAGTGGCCAACATGCTGCACAAGGCATGGTTATGAAGGAAAAGCCAACTGCAATATCTCACGGCTCAAAGTTTTATGTCTCAATCACAAAGTGTCATTTATCGACTTTTATGATTATTTTGACAAAGTGGCCTTTCCTTTCCTGATGTTATTATCCTTCTTTCCGTGAATTGGTGAACTAGCAACGAACAACCTTTTAGGATGGATCTGTCGTAAGTGGCTTCTTTCTCCAAAATTGTTGAGTCACTAAAGGCCATGTCTCCAACCCTGCACACATGTTCTGCATTGAAATCCCTTGACTATGGGGCCATCACAATTGAGTTTGTGAATTGTCTTCCCACAAAATTCAATGGTGACATATTATTTGAGCTTCCTTTTATTCATCATCCATTGGGACATTTTGGATAATTGCACAGTATGGACAAAAAATATGATGGTGATGTTTGGTGCAAGTTGCAAACTAATAGCATCAAGAATTCATTTGGATTGGGCTTCAAAACAATGAAATGCCTTAGTCATTTGTGTTGTTAAAATGATTTTTTTCCACAATTTTAGTGTTCTTTTAAGTGTAATGAAGTTACTTGGAATGGCAATTATTCACAACTTCCAAAATATGGGCAGTGTTTCATGAAATCCTTGATTTATACCATCAACTATAAGCTCTTTGATTTTTCACCCACATGTCTTAAAAATTATAGTTGTTAGATGTATTATGTTGTTCACAAGTTTCCAAATCTTTTAAAAACAACGATCCACTTGGGCACCCATGCCCATCCAATTGTAAATGGCAAGTGTAGAAAATCTTTCCAAGAGATGAAAAACATGGTTGTAGATGAGGTCTATTGCACTCTAACTACTACAAATTTGAGTATTGTTTTATTTGTGACTAAGACATTTCTTTTTTGTCATTTGTTCAACAAGGATGGGGAAGGTCATGTGGAGGTTCTTAGGGGTGAAAAACTAGATCAAACGTTGTTAAAGTTTGCTCTTTTGTGCTCCCTTGGCATATGTAATCTGATTATTTCATTGAAGCATCATCCCAATAACTTGGGCTTCATTGAGTGTATCCTAACATTGAAGGCATTATATGGTTACAATTATATTCAAAACAATTGTTTTCTTGGTTAATAGGTTGGGCAAAAGGTTAATTGTTCAAGATATTTAGCAATGGTGTTGGCTTCGGATTAGATTTGGTTCGGCAAATGCAACCAATTTATGAAATGTGAAATGCATGGATGATGTTTGATCACGTGTAATGTGTTAAAGGATGGATGACCATGGCCTATCATGCTTATGATCTGATCTATTGAAGGTCATGACAATTGTGGTTTGTGACATGTAATTCGAGGACAAAAAAGCTTAATGCATGTTGTGAAGGAAGTTGAAAACAATTGTTGAGAAGAAAGGGATGGGTACGCCCATGTTCAAGGGGTTCATGGTGGATAGTGCGCAAGCAAACTAGAATTTTGCTCATAGTGTTTATGGGACTAGAAATCGTACAATCAAGATGGTTGACAAAGAGCGAATGTGTTTACTCCATTGGATTTGGTCTCTTAATAGACACACTAAGTAATTAGTTGCACCAAAGTTCCATGATCAACACAAAGCCCTTTATTATGAGTACAAAAAAACCATGTCCTTGGAGGAAGATGACCTTCAATATGGTACCATTTGGTCTTGATGGTACTCATTAGTAACTACTAACAAGGGCACCATTCATGAGTTCAACAATTGGTTTGGATTCTAACATTTTCATGTGTGACAATGGGGAGGCTTCATGTTGGATGTAAGTTCTTCTAGAATACTATATTCAACTTTTATTTTCCATCTATCCTTCTTGAATTCTAACTTCATTCTTTCGATTTGCTTGTAGAAATTTTCTTTGGAGGAGGAAACCAACATGTCGACTTGTAACTTATATTAAATAATGCATAACATTTAATTCCAACAATCTAGGAAAACAGGTACTTACCTCTTTGTTGCAACATTTGATGATTACATGTTAACATTTAGGCAATTATCATTGTATTATGTCTTCTTACAAGGTGGTGCATTTGGGATTGGTTTAAACAAGAATGAATTGTGATTGCGTAGGGCAAGTCAATCTAGGGACCCAATCCAAATTATTGTTGTAGTTGTCAAGTACACTTCAAGCTCTAGTTTTTTGGCTAGAATATTGCACTTAGGGGTGAAAACACATTATGGGTGATTACATAATTCTGTCACAACTTGGTAATTGGCCATGGAACAAAAATAAAGTGAATTAGATGTGAAAATAACTCAACAAAATAATCTATTAAATGAAATGATCACATCATATGAATATCAAAAATAGATTTTGAGTTACCATAACATATTGGACTTTTGAAGTGCTAAAAAACTACGTCACAATCCATATCATATGGATATCGACTCATTATATTTATTAAAAATGCTTAGTTGAATGATTTTTTTGGACATGGAAAAACAGTGTGATGCCATTGATATAAAGGAAGACAATTTTGAATTTTTTTGAAAACCATAAATTCATATATACAATGAAATATGATTGTTTAATAAATTCTATTTATAAATATAATTAATAATTCAAACTTTCATTTTTTAATATAATTTTTGATACAATTATCTATCATTGATAAAATCCATTAGTAAAAAAAATTGTTTAGTCTTACCATATGACTTGCTCAATATAATGTATTTTGTTACAATGTATATGAACTTTTATTTTAACACTAGTATGGACTCCACATATGCCAAAAAGTACTACACCTTAGTGTGCTTTCACCCTTGGAAGGTGAAGAAGTGTTTAGATCAACCAAATGTAAGGTAGACCTTCCACTTGGGTCATAACAAATTCATGTGCACATCGACATGATTAGGTGAACTTCTATTGTCCGAAAGTGGCAAATGCAATAACTCCAATCAACCAATCATTAGCTATGGGGGAAACCAACGACCTTGAGCTTGTTGTCATGCAAAATGGTGTGAAGGTCCTTGTGTGCCTTTGTGGTGAAGGCATTTGGCAAATTGAATGTTGCCCCCTCAAGTCTAACACTCACTGTTTGGCATTGCAATTTTTAAAAAATAAAAAATAAATTAATATATATATATTACAAAGGTTAAAATCATTTCAAAACAAACAAATCATTGTATTCCTACTATGTGTTATGTTAATGATTGGTCTCTAGCCAAAGGTGGATCAATTGAACTACGTACATAAATTTTGGTTTTGTCATGATGACCTTAATCATTGTGTGGGAGGGAAAAGTAGAAAATATGCACTTTGATGGGCCAACCTTGCCTTCAATATGGCTTATGCAAGTAGGGATAAATATCACTCAAACTGAGGTGGCAACATTAAAGGAAGCTAGTTTCTTGCTTTTGGGGAAGTCGAAATGTCCCTTCATCAATTAGGTTGGGGATGATAAATCTGCACCCCTAAACCAACCTTTGGCATGTGCCCCTTGGAATTTGTTTGGCGATGTTTTTAAGCCATTGGATCTAAATGTTTGGCCCAAATCAAGGAATGGGAAGAAAATTTGTCATTTTAACGTGTTCAAACTATCTATTTTACAAGAAAATAGGTGGGAGGTGGGATGAGCTCTTGAAGCCACATTATTTCTCCTTTAACCATTCCTCCTTCATGATATGGATCCTTTTAGGATTGCAAAAAAATTGTAAACAATATGAGGTAATGATTAATGATTACACGGCTTGTAATTGTGTGGATTTCAAACAAGGGTCATGGGTGCAATGTAAACACTCGTATTACATTTTGCAATTTTTCGTGTTTTCTAGGATTAGAAAACCATTCATCCATTATTCATTAATAGGTATAAGCAATATTGGTTTAAAAGAGAAGAAAATAGAAGTAGCAAGACATACCATTGAAGCTCAGGAATAATCAAAGTAACGAATCATAAGAGTACAAAACGATATCATAGTATAGAATAACAAGTTGTGGGCAAACAAGCCAATGGTACAAGCTGACATGTCAGTTTGATAAGCTAACTAACTAGACAAGCCAACAAAGTAGACAAGTGAAGCTAATTAATCTGGCATACCATTTAACTCAGCTATTTAGGGCCTTTAGGTTACTTAGAGTTATAATCAACAATAGCTAAACCAGTAAGCGGTTATATGAACAAAATTAGTTAAAAACCGCCAAATAGACTTGTATAAAATGGCAAGTAGTTCAATAGTTAAGGGTCCGTCATTTCAAGAACATGGCATTCCAACAATGTAAGAAGGATAATGTAAATAAACAAGGTTATTTTAAGGATTGTGTGTGTGTTGGTATGTGTCTATTGTTGTGCATAATTTTGTATAGTAATATAGTTTGAAGTAATGAAAGTTGGAGGGGCTACTATGTACAAATAATGAAAGATATTGTGAAATAATGAAATGACCTAAAAAAAAAGCAAGGTATTAGGGTAGACTACCAAAAAAGCTTGGACCATTGTGTACATGGTACTTTAATGGACAACACGGGCAAGAACCCAACAATTTAAAAGAGGTGGAAATAATTATAAAACTTTTAAACTAACATTTGGCGACCATGTTGGGGAATTATTTAATTGAAAGTTGTTTTGGTTTTGTTTAAAGATAAACATTTTATGATGAACAATGATCTTTTCACATGGAAAAAGGTTGGGTATAAGTGTATGAATATGATATGATATTGGCTTTTCATTGTGAAAAAAAGGGTGTTTTGTAACTAACCTTCCAACTCAATTTTTGAGTTACAAAGGACACTTGCAATTCACTATATTTATACGTCATGAGTCCTACTGGACAATTTGCATGAGTTGAAAAATTACAACTCATTGTGTATATGGTGCCATTCATTGCAACTCATTTATAATTTAGTCAAAACAACTCATTTTCAACTACTATGCAACTCCATTATAATTACACCCATGATGTCATTAATTGTCATCCATATATCAAAATCTAACATGTGGCATTATGAAGATTTTTGGACATAATTGTTTTTGAAATATTGATTTGCATTGTCCATCATGATTGTTAATGATGGTTCAAGATTGTGACACATGGCATAATTTTTAAAAATTCCACATGACATGTTAATTGTATTTTGGAATATACATAATTATTTTAATAGTTAGGTAGGTTGTACATAACCTTAGGTAGGTAGGTTGGTAGGTTTTAATACCTACATAACTATGTATTTACCTATAACTTCATTACCTACCTACCTATGTAGGTAGGTAGAAAAGTAGGACCTATTAACTTACCTAGGTAGGTAAGTTGGTAGGAAAGCACAAGACTAACTGCACTAAAAAATAGCCATGAAATAATTTTATTTTCTATTTTGCTTTTAGGTTAAACTTTTTAAAGTTCATCCCAAAATGACACATGTATTTTAATGTGAGAACATAAAGAAAATAAGCCTTTTTCATATTTTTTTAACATGGGATTTGAAGACAAAGCATATGGGTTAAATATTTTAGTTGTCCATTACTTGCAATTGAGTTGCAACTATAACACTTAAGCGTTCAAGGCAAGCTAGATCCAAGGGGAGGGCTCCATTGTTTTTTATTTATAAACAAAACTTGAAGCCCTCTTATTGTACACCTAATGCATAGAAAATTATAAAAACCATAATAGAATTGAAAAAGTTATGGCCCTTCAAAGTAAAGGGGGTCAAGAACTCAAAGAAACAAACCACCAAATGCTATAAAGCCCAGTTCCCATACACCCACAAAATTCCTTGCATATTGTGTAACCAAAAGAGAGGGACCCAGAAAATCAGACGACGCATACACCACCTGCCCTAGACCCCTGGCACCTATGTTCTACAAATCTCTCTGATACTCATCAAACATTGAACCTCTCATGCTCAACCTTCCTGCATTCTCTTCTCGGACACACCATGCTTCAACAGACTGTCGAACACAACAGCACATAATTCTCCAAACCACTTGCACTCAGAAATGAAGGTTCAAAAATGATCGTTATGTCATCATATTCACTGAGTATTTACATCCCGACAGCACAAGCATGCCCTTCATCACAAAACAACAAGTCCTTGCTCCTTCTTTTGTTCTCTATTCTTCTGCAGCATGAACCCAGCTACCTATTAGACGCAGCGGAAATCCAAGACATAGCCGAAGCTTTGACGCTACAGAGATCTTCCCTTCTCAAGTTCTTCTTTTTCCAAAATTATCTCCCTCTTCTCTCCAACAGACCGCTTTATCTGATGCCTGATCTACCTCCTTACTATCTGTTCTATCTCTTACACTCCGTTCTATTCTCTACATTGCCCAAAAATTTTCTCTCTCCCTCCAACAGACTCCTGATCCTTCATCCTTAGAGGTCCGTTGCTTCTTCCAGACGCTTCTCCAAAACGTTCAGTGCCGATCAAATCCGATCCAGAATCCGCCGTCTCGACACTTTAATTGAGCATGCTTCATCAATGCTAGCTGCCGCCATCTCCATCCCTGCACACAGCTCAAAAGAAAGCCATGCAATCTTCATGCAATTCTGATGGGGCGCCGTCACACCAAGTTAGTTGATACACTCACATCCAGAACCCTAGGTTAGATCAGAGTTCGAACCACCTCCTTT
>Ga0116230_10001132_pt1 | contig 24818 bp, 21 predicted proteins | sample S1TSphfallax_3_FD_88678 | JGI IMG/M metagenome (GOLD analysis project Ga0116230, IMG submission 88678) | Host-associated microbial communities from peat moss isolated from Minnesota, USA - S1T2_Fd - Sphagnum fallax MG | ecosystem: Host-associated > Plants > Peat moss > Unclassified | place... | reverse complement strand
GGCTATCTTCTATTGGACCTGACTTGGGGTCTTGGCCAACAATTTGTCAGTTGGGTCTGCTATTGTGTGCCCAAAATAAAAATAAAAATCCTCATATAAAAATAGGCCTATTACCTAAGGGGCCAAAATCCCTTAAGCTACTATACTCTATAATGAATCTAAACACAATATCCTTGGCTTGGTAGGCAAGGCCAACAAAGGTGCAAGTCACCTGCTCACCTAAGAATGGATGGTGTTCCCCACTTGTTTTGAAGCCGTTTCAAACCAATCAAACTAGTGGAAGTTCATCTGGTGATCCACATATACCCCCACAGGTGATGCATTCTTAAGTGGGCACGTGACTTGGACCTTTGTTCCCTTTGTATATGTATGGATTGGCACTCAGAAGTTCACACCTCCTCTTGTTTATTTCTTACTTTTGTTTAGAAAAGGAAGCATGCAGGGAATGCTTCCAACAAGAAAAACATGCATTTCATTAATTCTTATAATTTTCATTTTTGTTTCATCCAAAAATTTTACTTTCAAAACTTTCACTGGATTTAATATAGTACCCTGGATGATCCTCCATTTTGAAAAATTATCATCCATTTGTTCAATGTTAATGTATGATGGAATTGGTATTATGGCATTTGAACAAGAAATCGGTTCATTTGAAAACGTTCATGGGAACTTGGACTTTGGAAGGTGATCCAATAGTTTCATATACAACCTACCTATTTATGTAAGGGGAGAATTGATAGTTACTTACATGTTGATTGAGTCCTTTGCTTAAAATGTTAATTCATATTTATAGAGATTCTATATGTTCATGTATGTTAACTGATTTCATTAGATTTTGACTGAATTCACTAATCCCATTCAACAAGACTTAAGGAGGCATCACAAACTTGCCCCTTCCATGTATATGCTTTTACTATATTTTAACAATGTGTTCAAAGTTAAATGCTAATGAATTGTTGATCAATCATTATATGATGTTATAATGACATTGGAATGCAACGACCAATTATCACAATATGTTAGAATGCTAACACAATATATCATATCAATGATTGTATCAACATTTTGCACTTAATTTTGAACATGCTGTTAAAATATTGTAAAAGCACAAATACATGGAGAGGACAAGCTTGTGATGAGATAAAATGAATTCATTTGTTCATAGCAAAGACTAATGTTCGATGAGACCTGCACTCTCATTTTGTAATAGACTAGGAAAGGAAATCTTCGGAGGATTACTGCTCCAAATTAGCTCCAATATGTGACGAATTAAACATTTAACCCTCTGGCTGAATAATTTACCAAGTTGCCAGTTCATATCTGGTATGCAGAAAATTTCTACCCAGACCCTGTAACAACCATTCTGTCCATTGAATTGAAGCTATGTCAGCGAGTGAGTTATTACAAGTGCCATGCATTAAGGAAGTCAGGCTATGTATCATCAAGTTTTGTGTATTGAGACTTCTAGAACAAATTACTACAAGAGTCTGCTTCATGGTGTTCATTGGCCCATACCTTGCTTTCAATGATCCTCTTTAAGTACTTCAGTTTTGTTGTCTTATTCAGGTATTTATTTAAGGCTTCTTCTTCCTAGCTGGGACAGGTGGTCATCTGCTGGTCTCACTTTTGTTTCTGCCAGTTCCAGTTGTGATATGAAGCAACAATGGGGAACAAGTGTAGCCCAGTGTTCTGAAGGGATGGTGGGGAACACTCTAGTGACGTGAATCAACATGAGGAACAACCAGTTATGCTCTGGAACAGTTTCTGGTAGAACACAAGAACACTTGACAGAATGACGGAACTCTCTCTCACCTTACCAGGCTCCATGCGTTTTGGACACGCGGCCACACCTTGTCTTTGTGGAATGGTTTGTCAACAGATTGAAGAAATAGTTTCCTTTATTCCTGAGCAAGCATGGACAAGCTTGTAATCTTTGCAACAAAATGTAACATGGTGGCCACCAATAGAGGGACTCCTATATTTAGTTTCAGAGTGCAACTCTGTTGGAGGTGACCAAATATTTCATTCCTCCTGTTTTTCATGGTGATCACAAACCAAAACTCATCTCTACTTCCATACCCCTGAATTCTGCTCCATAACGTGGCACCAAAATTTGCAAAGAACAGACAATGATGAAACATGGGTTTTCTATACTTTCAATGCACCAAAAGTTCTCTGTAAGGAAACACAACTGAGGTAACCACCTTGTCAGACAAACCAAACACATAATCCCTCAACATTTCAGGGTTCAAGATTCAAAAGCTGAAGGGAGTGTATGAAAATTTCATTTGCAAATTCAAAGAAATAATGGGTATAATTAGGGGAAGAATACATAATAGGTACCTTATTTGGTGCAGGACATTGAAATGGTAGAGAGGAGGCAACCAAATGAAGATGCCACATCTTTGGATAGTGCTTGATAGTAGATGCATTAGATTGTCATAAAAATTTCAAAGATTGCATGTCATGACTCCAGCTGTATGTTGCACTGCCATTTATATATATATGCCACTAGAAATGTGGATAAAGAATTGTAGAAGTTATGGGATCTTGAAATAAAGAAAGTTATTTCTTGGGTTCTTTATAGCAAAACTCTCTATATGTGGTATACCCAAGATAAGCTAGAGGATTGGACTACCTTTTTACCTTACAAAAGTTGAATGAAAGTAGATTTTGAATAACAACAAATCTCATCATAAAATTGTTGTACATTCAATGTTAAAATATTTTGATGATTGAAGATAAAATATTTTTTCAGTCATGAGCATTAACTTAAAAATTTTACATTGTTGAAAAATGTTTCTTATTGGTTTTCTAAAAGTAACTAATTGTGAACTCTTTTTTGCAATGGTGACATTTGTTTTGAGTATGCGCCAAGCATGTTCTAACATTTTAAAATATATATATATATTTAAATGATGTATTTGCATATATAATAATTTTCATATTCTTGCATAGTAGATATTATTTCATTATTTTTTAAATGAAAAAATAGGTTTTGATCACCATATTGACCAATTAATGTCAAACGTATTTTTAAATCAATTTTGCATTCAATTTATAAAATTAATAGAATGCACAAATGACTTCATAATGAAATTTAAATAAATTCTGAATATACAAGTTCTTGTGTTTGTGTCAAAAATTGTTTCATTTTAAAACTCAATTTTCATATCAATAAAAACATTTACCATGCTCACACCATGTAAACATTAAGAGAACCACAAATTCACATTGTTTCAAACATATGGTTAGGTTGGTGACCTTCTTCTATGATTCTTCTATAGGAAATGTGTCTAGTCTACCATTTTTTTTACTACAATATGACTTAGCTCCAAAATGATGATGAGTTCAATCTTGAAATAATTCTTTTCTCAGATGGTATATTGAAATGTACAAGCATGGTTACGTGCGATACATGTAGGAACATACCCCAAATATAGCAAACAACTTAATTGCAATGATAACCATTTTTACATGGCATCAATTTGCTTTGCTTTTTTAATAACAATGTGAGTTCCTTTGGCATAAGATTAAAAATATAATTAAACCAAAATTGCACATGAATGAAATGAGATGCATAAAATTTGGAGTAGATATTTGAAATAAGTGAAATATCAAATTTGCCACTCTCATTAACTACTTATTAAGCTTTAAGTTTAAAGTATTTTATGTTTTAAATTAATTGTAAATACTAGTATTTAAACAAGTTATGTTTGAAAATCACCTGTCTTGTTCACAACATTTGTTGCTACTTTTATTCTTAAGATGTTACAGATCCAAGTTATTTTTAATGTTAAAATGTCATAGATCTAAACAAATTTCAAATAAGATCCAAGATTTTTTCAAATCATAAATGGGTGTGCAACAAGACTTTAAAAGTCCATAGGCATGTCAGAAGTGTGAATAAGAGGTTTTGACCTAAAGTAAGGTTTTACATGAAATTAAGTTAATGGGTTTAGAGTTCATTTGCTTTGGAAGGAGGGACCAAGCAAACATAGAAATATAAAATTACACCAAATTGATTTTTGAACATGAATTGTATTCAATTTAAAAGCCTTTTTTTGACTTTCAAAACATTAAACTTATTTCCTTAATAATTTAGCATATTTTGAAGGGCCTTGGCACACCCCCTCCCCCTTACGAAAAAATCATCTATCTTGCAATTTTCCATAACAAAACAACTGATAGCTGGGAATGAAGAAACTCACTACCCAAATCATCGATTGTTGTTGATGCTTATCTGAAATATTTTGCAGACACTGCATGGGAGTAGCAAATCCATAGATGCACTACAGCTTGCAAGGCACAAGCAGACACTTCCCTCTGCCATAGCCACTGTTTGCAGCTGCTAATTGGTTTGCTATGGTCGCAGCATTGGCTGCTGATCCAAGCAGCGCATTGTTAAAGTCCCGGGTGACTCCACGAGAAGACATGTAGAAGTGCAAGTTGGTTTGGGAATTGAGTAGAGCAGCGATGGATTGGCGGAGGAGCTCGTCCCCAGTCAAAAGGCCACCCACAAGGCTTTGGTTCCCGTATTTCTTCTCAGCGCCTTTCCCAAACACGCTGCCCACAGTGGTGTGTAAGGGAGACAATGCTTTCGGCCACCAACAGTAGTATTCAATATTGAGCCAGTCGCTGCAAAAATCACGAGAGGATTGAAACCCAAACTCAGAGACAAAAACTGTATCAATACAGCAGAAGAGCTGGTAATCCCTTTACTGTGATGAACCCCAAGTGGATTGTTCAGTGATGCCTGAAATGTTTCTATAGTGGACTCCACTTGATCCTAGAATGTAGGGATACCAAACTTTTGGCCCTGAAGTTTCTGTGCGCATCACAATGTCTCTACCCTGAAGGGCAGAGCCAACAAAAGAGAACAAGCGAAGCAGTACATAATAATCGAAGGAACTATTTGTCTGGACTGATCTTCAGGAGGAATCACGCACCTGGGAGAGCAGGTCGAGGGATGTCTGTTGGGGAAGGGAACGGTGATGGAGCCACTGGGTGTGGATGGAGCGGGAGAACTGTTCTTGGGACAGAAATCCAGGGGCTTTGCTGGCTGGTAGAAGAGAGGGTCTACCACATACAGGGCTTCGAACAACAGCCTTGACTTCAAGGTAAGGGTTTTTCCTCCGCCGCCAGCAATGTTGCAGTCACTTCGTGAGCTACCAGCCAGAGATACTGTGCATCCAGACAGATCCTGCTTGCCTTTGAACGTTACGAGAAAGTTTCCAAGAAAGTCGGTTGAGCCTTGGACGGAATCGACAACGTTGCCGTTGTTGTCCTTGCACGCGACAGTCACTTTAGCTCCTGTAGTAACAAACATTCAAATAAGATGGCAAGTTGCTAAAGAAAAGCATCCCGAGTCTACCAATGTATTCAATGCGCAGAGGAATCTGCAAGAAGCTGTTTGTCCTCAAGCAAGGATCCGTATTGGACAAAGAAAGATGGAAACCAATATTATACCATCCATGGGCTCGCTGAAGGGGAACACTCTATCTTGCAAACACTGATCACAGAACACACTTCCTGTCACCACCGCCGACCACAATGTCCAATCCTTCTCTTCACCGAAGAACTCTGAATGTGCCGTTGCACGCGCTTGAGCAACAGCTGCGAAGAGAGCCAACACCACGATTGCACCCGCCCCAAGAAGATGACACACGCAGCTCCTTCTTGTCCCCATCTTTTCCAAGAGATTTTGTTCGCCTCCTTCACCGAGGTCAGCTGGGGCACCTGCAGCTGCACCCCGGATACAAGTTCTTTATGACAGAACTTGTTGCTAGCTGCACGAAACAATGCCGATCATCTTGTCCAGGGATGCGACTGAAATGAAAAAATACAATAATAACAATAATAATTGCATGGAGCAGCTGAATCTGCATACGGCGAACAAAGAATCGAGTGCCAATGTTTGCGATTCTTGACAACAAATTCTTCAAAGAAGAAGTTCAAACTGCAGATTAATTATTGCTGATCGAGTCTGAATACATTGGGGGAAAAAAGAGAAAGGGAGCAGCTGAGTGGATCTAGACATCAACAGTTATACCAGGACAGCTTAGGAAGTTACCCTCTGGAGTCTAAGAAGCAAGCTGTTGCACTCCCACCCACGCTCCAGAAATACACGATCATGAACCCGATCAGGTATCTAAGGAGCTTCAAGAGTGAATGTGTATACTATATGCACATGCTCTCAGCCGATCCCTGAAGGCGGATACCCCAAGAAAAACCGAACCTACGGAGCTTCAACATTGAGTGTGCACACTGCATATATATACACATATATTCAGTTGATTCGCGAAGGCGGATACCCCAAGAACGACTGCACACGGTTTCCTTCTCAAGCATATACAGTTAAATTTCCTAGTACTCCAATTCTTGCAGAACTGACATTAAAACGCTCCCCAAAGGAACTCCGATCGATAGATACCACATCATGACCCACTAGTGCTGCCACTGAAAGGTGTTGGAAAAGTCGACAATCTTTAATTGCAGAATGGAACCACAAAGCCAAGTGACAGTGACAAATCAGAATGTCCATTACTTGCAAACCGACCTGCAACTTAACCGACCTGACACAGAAAATTCAATACGATACGACTTTGAGTCTTGAACTATTTGAATTCATTTCCAATATATAAGTTATAACAGCTTACATAACTATGGACGATTCTTCTAGAACTGGTGAATCCAAATTGGCACTGAAATGAAATATTTACCCTACTAAAAGATCATGAAATTCTGACCATCATGATCTTGATGCTGCTGATGATGATGATGAAATTAAAACAGTGTTTTTTCCCAAATTTGGGCCAATTCTTTAGTGAAAAATCCCTTGTGCAGGTCAAAATAATATTATTTAGGTTGAAAATTGGTGAAAATTCGCCCCAACAAGATCACTGTGAATCACATGAATCTCTGGGTGAAGAGTGAGACTAGAGAGAGACCCCACAGAGTTCTGAAATCTGCTTCTTCAGTACCTGCTTCAATAGTCAGCGATCCATTATGAGGATGTTTGTAAAATCCAAAATGTTGAGTTGTGACAACACCCATCTACAACAACCTCATAACTCTGTCCTGCCCTGCCCTGCCCCAGCTTTGAATTCTTCTGCTCTGCCATTTCCTTGCCAAAGATGTAAGAGTAGAAGTGTAGGATAAGCCCCCCATTGTTATACTGCCCTCTCCCCCCAGGGCCTTACCCATAGTAGACAAAGAGGCTAATGGACTCTCCAAACAAGACAGATGTAGAACCAGTGGCAGACATACCTGTATGACTTTATCAACCCCAGTCGTCAATTTCCAGAATATTACAAAGTGTAAGAACTAAGAACCCTCCTTGGAATGAAATATACCCTTCCAATTGTCGAGGCAAACTACGCCAAATAAACATGTGGCCAGTTTACACTGAAGGTTGTCTCCTAGTGCTTTACATACTTGTGATCATTTGCAGCTGCTAGTACACAGGTGTATGTAATTTCTAAGGCCTCTCTCTGCACGTTGATGCATTAGGATTTGGAAATTTGTGGGCTAAAATATGCAGAGCCTGCAAGTAATTTGACTTTTAGGCTTTTGATGGCATCACCCATTGCTTCTACCAGTTACAGGAAGGTCTATACAACTGGAATTTTTCTATGCTCTAGCTCATGAAGCTTGGTGCTATTGGGGCTTTCATTGAATTTGTGGGTAGAATTGCAAACTCCACCTACTTCATAAAATGAAGTAGAAATCTGAAGAAGCTGACAGGTGCAACTCTTGCATTGGATTGCAGCCTGCTGGCAGATGCAAAACTCCTGCTTTGGATTTCGACCGCCCAGTTTTGGGCTACCAGAAATGATGATATGTATGTACATTCATGGTTTTTTTTTAAACTTATGGTTGTGATCTGAATCGGTTTAAGGGGAGGCATGAATTCAATAGTTTTTTTTATTGGATATGAAAAGTGGTCGTACATTTATGGAAAATGCAAGTCCTGCAATTTGAAATGTTGCCCACCAGATTTTATTTTGGTTGGATTTTGCAAAGTAGAGAATAGATAAACTCTTACTCCACTACTGAGATGGCCTCCTTTTCCTTGCAATTGTGTTGTGTCTTGTAGCACATTACAGGCCTCTATTTTACCACACTAAAAAACTAGTTTACGCGTCAGAGGCAGCTTATCACCAGTAGTGATAAACAACTATGGAAGCAGTTGGTGGACACAACTAACAATCCTGCCATTTTTTGCCACAAATCTCGCTTTTGTCTCCTTTCTATTAGGTACAGGGATTGTTGCCACTTCTTTCCTTGTTGTAGGGCTCTGTGGCAATAAAAGTTTTGCAGGTTTATAGTTGACCTTAAACGTGACCTTTAACTTACATAGTTGAAATTACTATCATCTCCTCACCAACTCCTTTTGCTTATACAGTTGAAATTCATTATTGTATCTTCAATGAGTCCGCATAGGACAAAGCACTAAATGACGCAAGGTTCCATGTTTCAAACAAGTGCTTGGTTCCAGACTTCCAGTTATCCAAAATAAATTGGAACCAGTATTCCAACCCTAAATTCCATACCACATAAGGGTTGGTGCTAACTCCCCATAAATGTAATGAGAATGTTTCAGTTCCAACCCTAATCCTCCTAATTCTCTTTTGGTAAGATGGTGGTGGTTTGTGTTCCTGTGATGAAAGTATTTCCCCCCAATTTTCAGTCAAGTCAGCATTTTTCATTCCATTGGTTCCTGGTTGGCTCTCTGCCCTTCAAGGTAGAGACATTGTGATGCACCCAGAAATTGGCCAAAGTGTGGTATCCCTACATGCTAGGGTCAAGTGGAGTGTGCATTGTAGAAACATTTCCAGCATAACTGAAGGATCCACTTATGCTTCACCATGCTAATCACGATTTGTTTCCAATTTAGCGTGTTGAATATCTATCATCCTTATGCATGTCATTTAAAGTGCAGAGCCATTATGCAACAAACTGCTTGTTAAGTCTAATAAGACATGATTAGGGTCTAGTTATTGTGTTGTCAAAGTAGCACTTATGGTTGACAATGGATCATTTAGGTTGTTTCTAGGGTGACTAGGGTTAGTGAGAGAAAATTAGGGATAGTTAGGATTAATAATAGCTTAGTAGTTTTATTGAGGGTGAAGCCAATTTGAAGTGTTTATGGCTATAATAAGAGAGTTGTTTTGAGTTGCCCGCTAGACATGGATATTATTAAGATGAACTAAAATTGATTAACCTAAATATACTCGATGGATTTGTTATGGCTTTGTTAAGGTTTCATTGATATTCACTAAAGTTAGTAAATGTTTTGATTAGTGTTGTTTAAGGTTTTATGGGGATTAGATATCAGTACTAGGACATAATTAGGTTGTTCTAAGGCCACTAATTTGTTAGTAATCCAATTTCTCATCACCCAAACAAAAACACAACACTTGCATAGCACACACATAACTATTGAAAGCACCTGAATTCTGTCGAAAGAGTAGAAAATTAAACAATTGTAACTATGCTTTGTCACAAAACATAAAACCATTGCCCAATACATGTCTACAAACTCAAGTTTATATGCCTAAACTTAATCCCAGTTCTCACCCTTGTATATAGTAAAAAAAATAAAAAAGTATGTGTCAAGTGTCAAGTGACTGTTTTTTTAATCCTTTTGCAAGGGCATATGGTATCTCATGAGTTTTTAAACAAACCTTCTAGAAATTAGGATTAAGGCGGCTAGGGTTTTAATTTTTAATATCTGTTTTTTCCCCTCTTTCAAGAGAATAAAAGAGGTCCAAGCTCAAGCTTGATCCTACTTTGTGTTTTGTGCAATTTTTTCTATGAATGAAAACCTTTTACATTTGTAAAAAAAATTTAAATATTTTGATATCTAACCACAAAAAATCACCATTTGAAAACCAATGGTTCTCACATTTCTAAAAAAAACGCTATTAGAACCGGATAAATTTAAAAACTTAAACTCAGTCCACTTTTCTATAAAATTTTATTTTAAAAAAATTAATCTAAAAAATTAGGCAGATTCTTAAATTTTGTTCCCTTAATTAAAACTAATAGTTCTCACAAAAAGTGAGAACCATCCAACATAGTTCCAACAATACCAAAAAATCTATTAGATAGCAATTAGCCACAAATGGACATTCCACCTCTCGGTCCTTTCAATATGATAAAGATTTAGAACAAATCAAACCATTATATACTCTGTGTTCAATTAAATCCTTGTGTATGACTAGAAGCATGCATTGCTTAAGAAGGTTCGTAAACAATGGGCCTTAAAAAAAGCTTAGTGGAAACTTCCATGATTGATTCCCCAAATTGTAAAAGTGGTAATGCAACTCATTATGTTTTGTTCATGGTTGAAGTTTTTCATTTTATGAATACAATCCCATTGGAATTTTTCCTTGTGTAGTTTGTGTCTTCATTCATGTTTAAGTTTTATGACATACCTATGTATTGGTTTATGATTTGTGGTACCCTTCAGGTTCATGATAATAGTTTTTGTGTCGATGATATTTTCAATGAAGGTTGTGGCAATTTCTTGTTGAAATTTTGGAGTTTTTTTTAGAAACATTTGAAGCAAATCATGTTTTGATTGACATCTTTAACATTCAATCTTTGGAATGCATTGGGATTGGGATTAATTTCCCAGACACATGTCTTTTGTGCATTGGAGTTGGTCAAGGGTCTGTCACTATTCACCTCTCCTATTATTCCTTTTATATCCATTAGATGGGCTGCCTCCCAAGTTCTGTGTTTTTTTCTGTAATGGGCCATATTGATTGGGGCCCATCACCCAAAAAAGACAGGAAACTTGGTAGCCTCCCCAAAATAGCACTTTCTTTGTGAGGACAAGTACCTTCCCTTTGGCTCACCTATATAGGTGAGAAGGGGAGAACTTTGGGCAAAGGATATAGGATAATGTGAGGTGTTATTGGGAACACCCTTGAGGAACACATTAAGAACTTGGGGAACCTCATGGGGAACCAACCTTTTGGGAACATGGGGAACATAAGAGAACATGATGGTAATACAAGAATAAAAAAATTAGATCCTGGGGGCAAGTTTTATGGGAATTGGACCCATGGTCAGCTCTGCCTCATCCAGCCCATCCCCTGGGGCCTCCAGCTTTACCCTAAACCTAAAACTTTCGCCATTTGTACAAGCTTACATGGAACTAAAGAGCATTTATTCTTGCAAAGGTTTCTACTACAAGGTATGTTACTTAGTAGGCTCCCTGTCCTCAAACACTTGTTGTACTCCCTTTTTCTCCAATGGAACATAGATAAAATTGGATTCTGCTAATTAAATCAGATTTATCTGATCAACTTCTTGGCACTCCACCAAAAGGTCCTTTGAAGAGTCCAAATCTCCTGAAAACACAACCAGCTACAATTGCTTTGCAAACAATGTTTATCATGTACCTATTCATTCATATGATCTCCTATAGGTCAATGGTGCAAGTATTGTAGTGTTCATGGTAGGCACAAACTAATTGCACATGTAGTGGATCGTCCAAAACTCCCTAAAATATTGAGTCATGTTGACCCCTCTCGACATGACAATGTTGGAAGGAAAAAAACATTGACCTGAGGTCAAAAAATTGGCGAATTTTGCACACAAATGAGGCAAATTTAGTTTGAATTGCACTGAAAAAACAGATTTGTCCAAAATTAAGTCAATAAAATTTGCCAGGTTGAAAAAAATCTCCAAAGAAAACACTTTGGCTAGAATTGGTTTGCAAACTAAAATTCACATGTGATTGTTGGTATGAACTATGACCTCCTGCAAGTCAATCATGAAAGCATTATAGACCTCGTTGTACATGCAAAGGATAATTGTAGACTTCTAAGTTCTTATGGCTTATCAAATATCTGCAACATTTGACCAAGGATGATATTATGGGAAACAAACCTTTTTTCCATGCTACAATTGATAGTTCTCTTGACATACCCAACTCTTTGTATTCGAATTACCTTGTCCCTTTTCAAGCAAAGACCTCCAAATCTAAAATCTTTGCATGTTGCAAAAAGATTTCAACTCCCAATAGTATCTCAAAACCTTAGATCATTAAACTCTTCCAATGAAACACAAGTGCAGGTCAAACTATCAACCTCAGATTTTTTTAATGGCAGTTTGTGGCCATGACCCACCTTGTGCACCTTACTGTATATCAAGCAAGTCATGAGATAGGGGAGCTGATAGAGTGGATCTTACACCAACAAAGTGATAGAAGCATCTCAAGTTTCTAGTGATTTGTCCATGGCTGTCACCCCCACAGACTTCATCAATTTTTAACAATGGATTTATATGACACAATGCACATAAGCAAACGATAGTGACTTTATTGGCACTCATAGCTTCAAGCTTATCATTGTAACTTACACCTCAATGCTTGTTGGAGATCTAGTCCCTGAATCCAAATTTCAAACAAATAGGATCCAAGGTTTCTTACACACACACTCGATTAACAGAATACATTTTGGTGTGTGTTTCTTTGCTGCACTCATTTACAAAAGGATGAAGGCTGTTGGACAAAGCAAACCAAAATTTCTTAAGAATCAGAGGATGTGGGTAGTGTATAGACAGCAATCTGAGGTAGCAGAACTGACCCAAGATAAAGCTTGCCCTCATGCTCTTCAACTTCACTCACAAGTTTCACCACCTTGCCAGTCTGATCTTCCAAGACTTCCTTCACATTGCCATCAGCTCCATAGCGAATGACCATGGCATGGGGATATCCAGTAACCAATGGGTATAAGTACTTTTGGGGGATAGGGAAGCGAACAGCAAGATACCGCAACCATGGAAACAGACCAAGATACAAATCGCGAGTATTGCGAAGAGCATGAATGGCAACCCAAAAATCGCCTTTGGAATTGCTCCGCACATTGTCCGGCCACCCAGGCAGAAGCACAAAGATCTCATGTGTACCTTCTTTCTCTCCCTTCAGCCAGTATCGCCACAACCTGAATCCAAACCAAAATGGGGTGAAAAAAAATCACATTCCACTGCCAGTTCAGAGCAGACAGAACAAATGAATGACCAGACCATGGTAACTCAAAGATTCAAGAGAGTGGGGTGCCCAGAGATGAGAAAGGTACAAAGTGAAACTGAAGAAACAAACCTGCCTGTTCGTGATTCACACAGAACAATGAAGGAGCCATCCTTGCTCACTGCCACACCATTCGGAAACCGCAGATCCTTCATGAGCACAGTAGTCTCCCTTGTTGCTGGATCATATTTGATGAATCTCCCTGTTGCATCAGCTTCCAGAACAGAAAGAAAAAATTGCCTGCAATAATATTTCCAAAATTATTACTTACTTAGTATTCAAGAAAATACATGGTGGACATGCAGCATATGACAGAAAGAAATTGGAAGGAGTTTAAGAATTGTGAAACAGTCGGACTGTGCATCCAGAGGATCAAAAGGCACAAAAAAATTAATCTTGCATGACCTGCTAGAACAACTTCAGGTGCATCCAGAGGATTGAAAAGTGCACAAAAGATCAAACTTGCACCTGCGAGCCCATCTGGTGCTGGAGTCTGTGAAGTAAAGGACTCCATCATGATCAAAATCAAGATCATTACAAAATTTCAAGGGAATGCCATCAATCTCTGTAAGAACAGGCTCAGCTTGACCTCCCTCTGGACCGACTTTGAGTATCCCCAAGTAACCATCTGCAATCCACAAGTCTCCTGTCTTCTTCTCAAACCTTAACCCTAGAGGTCGCCCACATATGTGCTCATGTGGTAGGTTTGGAGCTGGTGGCTGTTTTGGCGCACAGATCTCCGACCTGATGATGATGATGATGATAATGATGCCGACGATTTCAGCATCACAAAAATCAATATCATTTTTTGAAACTACTTCAAGTGGATCATTCAAAGCTTGAAAAAAAAATGAAGAGAAATTTGGAGCAAGTGTGGATCCAAGCGGAAAGCTGCGGGTGCTACTACACCTACCTGTTTTTGGAAGTGTAAGCAAAAGTGGACCATCCAAGCTGGGGACCATCGTATCTAACAACCCTGCCATCGCTGATGCCTGTGTAAGGACCCCTGCCTTGTGCATCGAAGGTCAAGCTCTCGGGTCCCACGAATTCACCCCTCCATCTCAACTCTGCATTCTGGAGCTTGTTGTCAATGTCTCTCGTGAAGTTTTGCAGAATGTCGTAAGGAGGTGCTGCGATGTACTGCGGATTGAAATGCGTCACTCCTCTTCCTACTGAATGATGAAACGGATCTGTCGCCACATACCATGCCGCTACTGCAATCAGCAAACACCCGAGTATTGCGAAATTAGCTGCCATTTTCCTTCTTTCTTCTCTGCTCTGGCAGCTCTTTGCAGCTTCTCTAGTCTGCACCCGTTCTGGTTTCTTTCTCCGTCCAGAAAAATTTCCGTTTCTCGAACTACCTTGGAAAAAGATGATGATGCTGCTAAATGGACATGATGATCATAATCATGAGTAGTCAGGCGTGTGTCAATGTGCTTCTATGTCAAATTTGCGCCCCAGACCTTCTTGTCTCTCATGAGAACTCAAGAACTTTGATCTTCCCAAAAGGAAAGCAAAAAAAAACCCGGATTCTCTGACCTTCTTGTCTCTCCTGAGAACTCAGGAACTTCGATCTTACCAAAAGGAAAGCTACAAACAAACCCGGACTCTATGGCTTTGTAAAAAGCATTATGAAATCAGGTAAGCACTGTCTCTCTCTCGCTCTTTCCTTGCCTTCTTCCCCCCGCCGCCCCCACATGCGTTTTGTTTCCAGACTTGAGACCCTCCCAAACGGCGATCCGTTCCGAACGACGATCGATCTTTCGATCTCCAAAACTCCCATCTTCGGACCTTCCAAACGACGATCGACCTTTACACTTTAGACCTCCCCAAAATAAGATGATCGATCTCTAGGCCTCAGAAACGGGACTAGATCGATCATTTAGACCTCCCAAAATACGACCTTTAGACCTCGTAAACTGCGATCGATCGATTTTTAGCCCAAGTAAACGACGGTCGAACTTTAGACCTCGTAAACGACGATCGATCTGTAGACATCCCAAACTACGATCGATCTTCGAACTTTAGACCTCCCAGACTACGATGATCGATCTCTAGATCCTATACCTCCAAAACAAGGATCGATCGATCTTTAGACCTCCCAAACTGCGACCTTTACACCTCGTAAACTGTGATCGATCTTTAGACCTCCCAGACTCACGACCGATCTTGAGACATCGTAGACTACGAGGATAGGTCTTTAGCATTTTTTTTGTGGCAAAATTTCGCAACCTGGCCTTTTTTCCCTCCTTTCAAGACTGCCGACAAATCAGTGCTTTTCAGGGTTGCTCATTGTCAAATTTAGACCTTTTTTTTCTTTTTCTTTTTGCCTAAATCGCCAAGACTGCCATGTTCTTTTACTACCAATATGCGTACCAGTATTATCAACCCAGGTAACAACAATGGTTTTTATCTTCATTTTTTTCGGAGCCAAATTTGGCTAAATCGTAGTGGAGCATCTCCCGCGGTGCTCAGAATTTGACCCTGCAAAAATATTTCTCACTTCCATATACCAGGCAAAAATCAGCCAGACATATTTACTTTTTTCTAGCCCCGCCCACAAAACTAAAACGGGGACTGTAAATAGGTGGGAGGCTACTAATGCAGGGACAGAACTCATATCATATTTGACGCACTCTTCTTTGGCAGACGTTATTAGGATTTGTTGTACCTTTCACCAGCCTCAGCAAAGTGTGCTAGAACGCTGGGCTAAAACTATATTTGCTGAGCCAAACCAGCATGTTTTGACTGTTCTTCATCCAATTTTAGTTTTGCAGATCATACGCTGGAGCTGCTCTTATGGATGGATCATCACAACTTGTGTACATAACAGAAATTTTTTTTTTGAGTTTTAATTTAATTTTAAAAACCTTTGCTTTAGACTTCCCATATTGGGACGGATCTTTAGACCTTGCAAACTATGACCAATTTGTAGACCTCGCAAAGTACGATCTTAGACACAAGGAGTCCCAAACTACCGTAGTTTCTGGATCAGGTGTTGCTAAGATCAAGTGTTGAACTCCCATAACTATGATCTTTGACACAAGGAGCTAGTGACAAAAGACACGTGGGTCAACGTGGATGATCCATCTAGATAGGGACAGTCAGGAAGATTTTGGTCATTTTGTTGTCCTGCAAAATCAAAAAGTTGCAGAATCCAATCCAATCAATGGGTGAGCACACTAAGTATAAAGTACTAAAGTTGTGCAAGAGTGAATGTTTGTTTATTCGTTGTGGGCACCCATAGTTGGAATGCGTTAAATCAGCAAAAGGATCTTTATTGCAGGCAGTACAAAAAGTATGTACTGCCTGCTTCCTTTTTTCCCTGACTGCCCATCTTCTCCACCAATATGTGTCTGGTCGTGGCCAGAAAAATTGAAGCATCCTTCTTTGTCCATGGCTACATATTGGAACTTGATGGAGGACTCTAGTGATTCGTTTCTCTCTTATTTTTTAAATACTTTGGATTAAAAACTCCCAAGACTCACATTTTGATTTTCAAATTCGCAAAATTGACAACACCATTCACCAAGACAATAGAAAAATGTCTCCACGTGACAACCATCTTCTTTTTTGAAGATGGCTTGATAACTATAGTGATACTAATAAATCAATGATAGCATTATCATGTTTTCAAGTACTATTGTAAAACACTTGTTTTTTACAAGGGTTGATTTTTTGTTCAAAATGTATTCAATGTAAATAAAGTTTTTTTTTTTAATGTTTGGAGGATTTATCTCCAAGCTATTTCTTTTTCAAAATGTATCACCCACAAAACTACAGAAATCCAACTTCAAAACACTCAAAGAAATCACAAACTATGTGTGTGACTTTATTAATTTCAATGATGTTGGGAATCAATTGTAATGCACAACAATTTGTCACATATGAATGCTCATTGTTATATGTCACCATCCATTGAACATTTTTTTGTAGTGGGTTTCACCTAATAAATCATAAGTATGAACAAATGATGGAATTTTGTTTTCATCTTAAATGATGATGAAACCTTGCCCAAAATGAATAAGTAGAGGAAAAAGCACCCATCTGGAACAGGAAAGGGATGTAAAAAGAGAGAACCAACGTGCAAGAAAGAAACAGCACCCTTAAGCACAAATGTACAAAGGAGTTCAGGAAACAATAATTTAGGTTTTATCAATTGTTGAATATGCATGAAGCATATTCAACAAGGAGATGGGTGAGAAATCTAGTAAGCATTGAGCATAGAAAAGACAACATCAGCTTGTTTAAAGATAGAAGCTATTTTAAGTTTGTACAGCTAGTAACACCCTTGGTTTGTAAAATGAAACTAAAATCAAAAGATGAGGGCCTCCTAAATGGACCTTGATTTGACATTGTTGTCTAGATTGAATTGCAAGCCACATTTGCAACCATTCACCAAACCCTTGCAGTTGTACCAAAATAAATGAAGAAGCAAATAAAGGAAAAACATCAAGTGGTCAATTGCAAACACCCCACTACATATATGAACACAATGTGCACATTTCAAAAATAATGTGGGCATATTTCATTGTGTTCATAAACTAGGTAGGTAGACCAGTGAGCAAACACTTAAGAACTCAAAAGAGCTTGAATCCTCCCATATAGTTCCTTTGTTTATGAAGTTCAAAGAACATTGTAGCCGTCGACCTATTGCTTTCATTGTCACAAAATTGCTCAATTTGATAAAGGAATGGGGAAGATATAGGGTGTTTGGTGTAAGGGGGTTCAGTGTTCAGTGATGAGTGAATTTAAATAGATTAGAATTTTGAGCTTAAAATCTTTGATTGTTGCATCTTTGCCTCTGGAATACAAAGGTTTTTTATAAAGTCTCTAGTTGACACATCCATGATGTTTTAAATCACTCGCAACTGATTCAAAATGAGAAAGATACGAGGCTAGAACTAAAGAGGGGTCTAAAGCTAATTTTTTCAAAAAACCTTGAAGCAAACTATCACTCATCCTCTTCCTATGTTTCTAGGTTACTTCTTTACTTCTGACATTTAAAGAACATTTGTAGCCCTCCAGTCTGTGCATGCAATCACACAAAAATCACTCAATTCGGTTAAGGAATGAGGAAACTATCGGAAATTATTCGATGATAAGTACATGTTCAATTATGAGCAGTTGTATCCTACCACCTCCAAACACCCAAGATCTAGCTGGGGCTTCCACTAGAACAAATGTACTACTAACCTGTGGTTGCTTTTCAAACTCTGCAAATTTTATCTGCTCTTTCATTTGAAGCATCAATATGTTCAGGCCATGGCTTACAAGGCAACATGGAAAAAATATCATTTGAAGAAGGCCTTAGGATAACAATTTAGGTAGCTTGTAATGAGCAATTACACTACTTTGCTACTACTATTCCTCTATTTTCACCAAGATCATTATCATAAGAACAGTTAATCATTATGGTCCATCATCATCAATGCAACTAATCCCCCATGAGCCCATTCTTCATGCTTACCATCCTTCCCATTCACACCACATGTTGCTTGTTCATTTACATAGACCAAAATTACATGCATCAATGCATTTTACTTATTAGGTAAATCTGATTGTCATTACGCTTGATGGGCTAGGGATAAATGGGCTTGATGTCATACCATGGATGGGCATTTTTCAATTTAAAATTTTTAAATCATAATTAACAATCACGAGTGACTAGTTAACCTTGGCATGAAGATTATGGAACACACCACGAAAAGTGAACTATTAATTGAAGTTGTTAATATTATTGGACATTAGAACTACATACAATACTTTAGTTTGAAATAATTTTGTAAATGTATAACATAGTCTTATACTTAGTGTGGCCTGTGCTGTTGGCCCAAGTGTTACCACGTCCTCAACTGATTTTTCCTTCCAAAACCTGGTTTTCTGGAATTTATTTGAATTTTCAGCAGCAGAAATCACTTTAAAATCAATATCTCACACATTCTGAATCCAAATCTTACCGAATAAATTCCATTAAATTCTGCTCATCAAGGTCTTTCCAACAACACTAAAGGCACATTCCAATTCCTCCAAAAATTTCAGCTACGATTTAATTTAATTTTCAGTGAAGAAATCATTCAATATTCAAGAACTTTTGCACCACAAGTCCAAACATCATGGAACCAAGCCCATGCACCCGTCCTCATTGAGAGAGAGCTTTCGAAAGACATCAAGAACATGATCTGAAGCAAAAGGGTTCAGTGGATCTTATAACTACAAAAGAAAACAAACTACCTTCCTGCATAGATAGATTTCATTTGCCTTGGAAAAGATGGTAATTTGTTGCTGATTTATCATGGTTAACACAAAAACATTGGTTTATTTTTCCTTTCTCTTGTCTATATTGTCAAAAGTGATACTTGAGTTGTACCAACTTCACCAATTGGACTATATCTTCAATTTATTTGATTTTATTTGTGTGTTTTATGTAACTGAAATTCTATAAAATATCACCCCGCTAAATGTTATGACACACATCTTTTTAAATCTTTTAATAAAATGGAATATTGTTGTAGAGACTTAAGAAGTACAACATTTTTGGTTCTATGTCAACAGGCATGGGCATGTGCATAGATGGGAACATGATAACCATAACCATGGGCAATGAGTTCATAATATGTAGTAGGTCATAATATGTTCTTGGGATTACAGTCCAAATCATAATACAAGGGATCACTACAAGCTATTGAATTATTAATAAAGACATTACCAACAATTATCAAAAGGTCTTAACCTTTTGTCTATGTTTTGGAAATTTGGGGGTTCATGGTCATGTAAGGACATACCTTTGTCGTTTGGTGGACCATGCTACTTATAAATTGTATTCCAATTTTCATACATGGCCTACCAATTTCAAGTTCATCATTTTTTCAATAAGCAATGAACCCCATGGCCAGCTTCCAGTTGTGGGAGTTTAAAGATTTAAATTACATGTAGGAATCAATCGACCTTTCAAAAAGTGGTCAAATCATTATTCTCAAGTCACATTAAGGGTTTGATAATGTGTTATTGTGTTGATTTTCTAAATTTATGCTAGAAGGTCTTTTTTTTTCATTTTCATTAATTGCAAACAAATGGCTCTTACAAATACAATTCTACTACAATTGGTAATATTGCAAGTTTTGTTTTGTGGAACTTCTAGTTAAAGAAAGCTTGAATATAGAAAAGACCAACTGTTAGTTGACAAAATACACTAACAAAAATAAACATAATTTAAAATATGGCTACAAAGCGTATCTATTATAAAGCTATGACATGGAATATGGAGATATCTATGTGTTAAAAAAAAATTAACATTCATGAAAATAGGCTTTTCTCATCATTAGGTGATTTTTTTGTTACAAGAGTCAAGAGTTAAAAAGTTAGGACACTGCACAAAGACACAAAAAAATGCAAATATCACACAAACTATGGACATACATATGGCATATAAGTTCAAACTCAAACATTGAATAATGGACAATGGATAGCCATTCAATTCAAATAGGGAACACATAGAGAAATAAACACAAACTTTCAAACCTTCAATGGCAAACATTAGATAAGCAAACCTTTAAACTCATATAAATAAATCTCCAAACTTATACAAACAAACAAACACATGCATACCTTTTAACTTAAACACTTAGACACTCAAACACATAAACACAATTGCATACTTTCAAACTAAAACTCAAAACTTAATCAAATGTAAACATAATGACAAAATTTCAATGACAAACCCCAGAAAAAAGGAAGACCTTCAACAAGGTCCATTATAAGGGAGCAACATCTTCAAACTTATAAGTGAAATTTCATACCATAACTTCTTTAGCAAAAAACCACCAAACTTTGGCCAAAATTTGTCATCATCAAAACAAGACTCTAAACCATTGCCATTAAAATCCAAATCAAACCTCACCTAGTTTTTTGTTTTTTCAAACCATCAAATAGGTCAAAACATAGTCAAAGGAGGCAAAAAAAGGCATCGAATGCCAAATTCTATCATACAAAATTAGAGGTTTTTTTTTTCCATTTAAAACCATTTTAATCATGGCACATTATTCTTTTTTAGCACATATGAATGTCAAAAAACTCAAATCTAAAATCCATTTGATCCAATTTTAGGTTTTGGTTTAGTTAAGGACTTTTGAAAATGAAAAAAATTGTCATTAAAAAAGTTCATTTTTATAAAGGATTCATATAATAAAAGTAAATTCATGTTAGAAAATATGAGACAATAATAACATATTAGACACACTAAAAGACATTCACAATTTCAAAAATGTGAAATTCTAAGACTTTGAAAATTCAAAATATGTACATTGAAAATTTAGAATTTTCAAAACTTCAAGAATTCTTTATCACATATAAATGGGGTATAATGTACACAAGTTATTGAGAAAATTGTAATTTATATTATATTATATTGAAAATTAAAAAATTAACATTTTTTGGTATGATTTCAAATTATCACCATCTTTCAAAATGAAACATAGAATCTAAAATGAATATGTACATTTTTACAAATTCATCTTATTAAAAATATATATATTGGGAAATTCTAATCATTTTTCATAAAAAATTGCCAAAAAATCATTCAAAATTTCATTTGTATGAAAAAATTATTTTGGGGAATAAAGACATGTAGTCATAATGTAATGTAACATTTGTGACTCCTTTGAATGTGTTTTGACCCAAATGTCATATGGGAAGGTGTCAAAGTGTACAAAATTTGGGAATACATTTCAACAACAATGGTAAATGTTCATTTTGGTGGTTTTTCAACTTTGACTTCATGAAGAAGAAGGTGGAAAATGTTTGTTCATGCTCCACTAAAATACAACACTTGCACCATTGCAATCTATGTTAGTTTGAATTTTTTTAAGAATGAATGCCTAAGGATGCAAGAAGCCTATAATGTTTGCCAAAGTTATAACAAAGGATTAACATGAATAGAAACATCCATTGCAACAAGAACATTGGACTTCATGATATGTAGTTTATGCTAGATTACACATCCATAGCACTTGTAGATAGAATGGATAGATAAATTTTTGTTATTTGTGAAGGTGTACTTGCCTTTAAAATTCTAACAAGTTCCAAGTATTGCCTAATGCAATAATGTCATTTGATCAATTAAAAATGACAATTGAAATTATCTTCAACATCACCTTGAAACCAATATGGTGGATAGCAAATCCTCATAGCATCCATGATATAAAATGTTAAAAACCTTGCATTCTAGTACCAAAGTTAGTGATTAAGTTACAATTGTAATATACCCATGATTCATGAAAGATATATTTAAAATGAGAAATACAATGCATCACCAATTTTATGGTGCATCGCAACTTTCAATAATAGACTTTTAGATATAGGTTTTAAATGGTAGACCTTCAAAGTTATTTTGATGGATGCAAACATTAAACACCATCTCCCAATAGATGGAATTCATCCATAATGTTCATCCATAACTTTTAATTAAATCTTAAGTAACTTTCAGTTAAGCTCCAGTTAATTTTCAGTTTATTCCAAATTAACTCTTAATTAAATCCCAGTTAAGTTTTAATTAATTAATTAATTAAATTTGAATTAACTCCAAATTAACTTTTAATAACTATTAATTAAATCCTAATTAACTCATAGTTAAATCTTAATTAAATCTAATTATCTCGTAGTTGACTCCTAATTAAATCTGAATTAAGTTTCAATTAACTCACAATTGACTCCCAATTAGGAAGGTTCCCAATAAACTTCCTTATGTGATGCACACATAAAAGCCTCCTTAAAAGCTTCTTTAAGTAAAGTCTCCAAAGGGGTATAAATAGAAGTTGGACCCTTCATTTCCTTTAGTTTGTTCAACACCATTCTTAAGCACGATCTTGCATCATTGTCTTATCATGTTTTTTCCATGTTCATGTTTGCATATGTTCGCATAATAAAGATTTATTTTCACGTTTGTTTTTCACATCTCATGTTCTTGTTCTTAATTCTTGTGTTCTTGTTTTTTAATCACATAATCTTGTCTTGTTCCTTGTTTGGAAGTTAGACTTAAACCTTAACCTTTGATTTCATGGTTTTTCATGTCTTTGTCACTTATGTGTTCAAGAATTATTCTTGGTAGGTGAACTAACACTAGCATTCAAAAAACTAATAACCTACACCAAAACAACAAAAATGGCCAGTTCCAAGGTACATTATATAATCACATACACTTAAAATTAACACCTATTGTTGATGGTTCAATCAACACATGCAATAAGAAACAAGACACACACATTGATTATGAATTTTCCTTAAGTTAAGCTAGCTACCACACAATCCCAAATGGTTAATTAGTTTCAACCATAGCATAACATGTGAAAAAAATGGGGTTCAAGGCTTTTCAAATATGGAATATGGATGCAAATGTTCAAAATAGTAAAGTATCCCCAATGTACCCATAATCATTGAAGAGAAGGAAGGTCCTTCAATTAGAGCTTTCAATGTTAGCATGATGTGAACCTAATCAATTTTACAATTAAAAAACATGTAGAAAGGAGGAATGTTAGTCGAAAACATAATAGACTTAAATCATATTTCAACATACCTTAAACATCATTGGTGGTTGAATCAAAATGCACCAAAAAACAAACATCAACAAAACAAAAAATGGACAATGCAATTTTTTAAAACCAAACAACAAATGGACATTACATCAAATGAAACTTCAATTCAATGGTACAAATTTAAAGGAATCCACCCAAGCAACATGACTTTGCTTTATCCACAAGGCTACTGAAAATCTTCCAAGATATTTCAATCTTTTCACCATAGGCATCTAAACATGTAGTCCAAAAAATGAAACCTATGGATCTAAAATATTCAACACCCAAGGTGTTAAAATCCAATGAAGCCACCTTATAGTTCAAATGCATTATGTTATGAATGCAATCAACCAAATTTTTTGAAATTTTTGAAAACATCAGACACATGTGTCGTGGTAAGATTTGAATAGTGTGAACAAAATTGTCTTTGGAAAATCTTGATGGTTACAACATAATAATAAACGAACGTGTCTCATTTGTGTAAATTTGATTAATGCATTGATAATTTTCAACATGGGCAACAAATTAACAAGAAATAAAAATGAACAAATTCACCTTGGTGGCCATGAAAGATGAACTATTTTCAACCATTTTTGCAACTAATAGCATGTACATGGACATAACCTATTTTATTTGATTAAGCATGTCGATCCAACATGTTCTGAAATTTCACAAAATTTTGCTCTCCTTTCCTTTCAACAAATCTATAAGTTTCAAAAACTCAAAGTGTCTTTTTGAGCTCTAAGAAAAGAAGGAACAAAGGGACTAAAAGCAATTCCTCTATGTGTCTCATAATAGGGATTTAAAATAAAATTTGCACCATTAGATTGGTGTGGTGTGCATTGAATGCTTTCCAAATGGAGAACAAACTTATCTTGGATTCAGCAAGTAACACGATTTCCCACCCCTTGAAAAACATTGACATAGCCTTTGAGCCAATTATAGTAGCTGATTTATCAAGGGTTTATATCATAGTGTAGCAATCTAACACAATGTCACTAACAAGATATGATTTTCTTCTTTTTCTTTTTCGTTTTTTCTTTTTGTTCTTTATTAGATTTTGCAAGCCACGTTCTTCCTTCACTTTTGGGTGATTTTTTGCCATTAAAAAAGAAGGCTGATTTACACCATTAGAGTACAATAATAGTTTCAAGTGTACACCACCAAAAAATAGATCTCCTGGGTACAAGCATGTTATTCAT